>Ga0137418_10000464_pt1 | contig 36014 bp, 29 predicted proteins | sample CZODoug3_1_2_16f_FD_122242 | JGI IMG/M metagenome (GOLD analysis project Ga0137418, IMG submission 122242) | Vadose zone soil fungal communities from Angelo Coast Range Reserve, California, USA - CZODoug3_1_2_16fungal (Hybrid Assembly) | ecosystem: Environmental > Terrestrial > Soil > Vadose... | reverse complement strand
TGGTCGGGGCGAGAGGATTCGAACCTCCGACCTCTCGGTCCCAAACCGAGCGCACTACCAGGCTGTGCTACGCCCCGAAACTTATTCCCACCCTAAAGGAAAGGCAGTGCGCATTCTATGAAGCGGTTCCACTTGCGGTCAAGTTTGGCCCAAGGAAGCGCTCTAGTTGTTGTTGCATCAAGTTTGCCGCGAGCGCTCGATGACTGATCTTTCGTTTGATGGCTCGATCAAGTGCCGCAAATGGCGCTTCGTAACCATTGGGAACAAATATTGGATCAAATCCGAAGCCTTCCATTCCTATTGCCTCCATGGCTAACGAACCCTCGCAAACACCTTGGGTCACAGCCAGAACTTTTGTTTCTGATAACTCTGCTGGTGGGAAGGGCGGCGAGCCATAAAGCACCATGCAGCAAACGAATCTTGCCGTGCGTTGTACAGGCCCGACATCCTGAAGTGCAGCCAGCAATGCTTGGGTGCGTTCGATGTCGGACAAGTCATTTCCACCGAAGCGGGCCGACAACACACCTGGGCCGCCTTTTAAGGCATCTACTTCAAGACCGGAATCATCCGCGAGCGCTGCAATTCCGGTTTGGCGCGAGTAACCGACAGCTTTTAGCGTTGCGTTCTCTTGATACGTCTCACCAACCTCTGCGACCTCGGAAATGTTGCTGAATTCATGCAGTAAGCGCAACGCGAGCGGCAACGTAGAAAAAGAGTCGCGCAACTCTTCAATTTTCCCCGCGTTGCGAGTTGCAATTAATAATTCAAATCGAGCCATCATAATTCCACGCTACTATGGTTTCGGGTTTTCATCTGTCTTTGTTCGCGCGGGCAAAACCAGCGGCAGTAGCGTACTAAACTGGCCGAGTGCGGATCGCGTTATGCGGTCAAAGCCATGTTCTTCCAGCGTTGTCTCAGTTGCCGAATAGGGCAATTGCATCAAAAAGCGTTCTGTTTGATCTGACCACCGAGCTGGAGCGCCGCGTGCCTTTACTATGGATGAAACAAATGCGCGGTCGCGGTCTGTGTCGTCCGTGTAAGTAAGAACGCATGCTGCGTTGGATAAAGGTGTTAACAGAGTTCGCGGCGAAGGGTGCGATGAACCTGCACTAGCCTGTTCAACATATCGCGCGACTTCAGGTTCAGAGCCAATGATTACAAGGCCGTTCATAAAACGGGCGGCAAACTCATTGTCAGAATTCCTGAAAGCCTCGGCGTTTGACGTTGCATCGATTGTCCGGAAGCCCATTTCCTTTGTTAGCAGTTCACGCATTGCCGTTTGGTCGTGTAGTTTGGCAATAAGCAATGAGCCTGCGGTATCAGAGTTCAGTCGCGCAGTAAGCACCGGGCTATCAAGTAGGCTCAGGAATTTGTCCGGTTCGTTGATTCCATACGGAAGTAAAGCTGATTTTAATAATGAAGAAAAAAGTATTGCCGACAGCGCGTCGACCTGAGACGAAACGGAAGTCTTAAGCCCCTGCCATGCCGTTGTAGGACTTTGGAACTGGTAATAGGTAACGGATGAGAAGTTCTCAGGCAGAATTGTTCGCGAAGCCGGATCAGGCTGCTGACATGAAAAACTTTCTTTAAGCTTCGCTACTACGGCAGGTTGAAGATTAATTCTGTAGCGGTCTTCGATGCCGTTCATGAATGGCGTAGAACTCCACGCCAAGCTACCGACTATCTTTGCTGAGGCTGACTTAATGAGTCGTTCAAAATCAGTGTTACCCGGCGCACGCCCCAAAGCCATCGGCACCGCGAACGAGAGTAAGCGGCCACTGTTTGTCGCGGGTACATAACCAAAAGCGAGCGCGTGGTCTGACTGAAGCTCTAGTCGCAATTTTTGCAAGTCTGCATCATCCTTCAGACTTGGCCGCCGGCGCAGTGTAACAGCAACGATCTTCTGGACCGCCCGCTCTGTATTCCCGACAATTGCGAGAGTTCCTACAATTGTTGCCACAACTTGGCGAGAGCCACCAGGCGCAATCCATTCGACAAACTCGAAACCGTCTACGGTTGTTCGCTTCAGAGTCGGCTGACCATAGGCGGTCTCCGCAAAGTTCTTCAGCGCTTGTTCGACTGCAGGCTGAATACGGTTTCCGGAAGTGTGAGTTTCTATCAGTAAAGCGCCTTCCGGTTTGACCGTAAGAGTTTGTTCGTCTTGTGCGACGCCTAGATCGGTCACTACCACCGCAAGCTGCGCCCGTGTAAGTATCACCGAATTGATTGGGCCAATGCCGGTCCACCTGACAAACTTTCTGGACCAGTTATTGTTTTCTGTGCGCCTCCGATTGCCAGCGACTGCATCGACTAATTGCCAGGCGTCGGTATTGGTTAGGGTCGTGAGGACATCCGCAGGGTTGTTTGACTCAAGGTAAAGCAGCGAATCGACGGGTGCGTAGCTCGACATGTCTACAGACCGAGGTCGAACCCACCAGAGCCAGCAGCCAAGGATTGTTAAGATTAGAAGGGCGGTAACCAGAAACCAGCGGATCCGTGTCATTAGCCGCATGCTAACCGCGCGCCCTGGGATGCGCAAGCACGATAATATTCAACTGCCGTCCTTTCTGGAATTCAGCCGCTGACTTCCAGAATCGGATAGAAAGACCCAAACAACTGAAGTCAAAGTCTACCGTAAGACAGGGCAGGACATAGAGTTAAACCGTGCAAAATAGTGGTTGACATTGTTAAGTCGGTACTGTAGTCTGCTTGACGACAGCAGTGAGGAGTGCTGTCCGATCAGACTCTTGCCATTCTCCTCATCCTCGTTCCAGCAGCCTTCAATTTTCGGAAGGCTAAATCCAAGCGAACCAGTGATTCTTGAATTGAGCGCAAGCGAATGCGCGTCCCGCCTCGGAGTCATGACCCCTTCCACATCAGCCTACCGCCAAGGAAACCAGTCTTGAAAAGCGCCAAGCCAGTCAGTTCTACGAAAACAGCCAAAAGCCGGGTTTCAAGAGCAATGAAAGCTCGCGCCCGCCTGCGGCAACAACACAGAATTCGTTCGCTCTTCGCCGTGAGGAATAAATAGACATGTTTAAGAAAAGCTCGGGCAAAAAAAATCTCGTCGGCCTCGACATTGGCTCCAGCTCAGTAAAAGCTGTCGAGCTGCAAAGGAAGGGGAACAGCCTTCAGTTGGTGAACCTGGGCTTTGAAAATCTTCAGGCCGACACCATCGTCGATGGCCAGATCATGGAGCTGAATAACGTATCCAACGTTATCAACAGCATTTTCAATGAGCATCAGATTAGGACTTCGCGAGTCGCAGCAGGTGTCAGCGGCCATTCAGTAATTGTTAAGAACATCGTCCTTCCGCAGATGAGCGAAGACGAACTGCAAGAGTCATTCAGTTGGCATGCCGAAGAACACATTCCTTTCGACATTTCTGACGTAAACCTCGATTACCAGGTTACGAGCAGCTCGTCGGACGCTCTGAATGTGTTGATGGCAGCGTGCAAGAGCGACAAGATCGCGAACGTCAAGCAGGCAATTCAATTGGCCGGTAAACAACCCGTTGTCATCGATGTTGATTCGTTCGCGCTGCAAAACTGTTACGAGCTCAATTATCAACCGAAGGCGGGCGAAGTTGTGGCATTGCTCAACATTGGCGCTTCAACGATGAACATCAATATCTTGAACGGCACGCGCTCAGTGTTTGCGCGCGACGCTTCAGTCGGTGGCAGCCAATACACCAGCTTGCTGCAAAAAGAGTTGGGCCTGACCTTTGAGCAGGCGGAAGCTGTCAAGCGTGGCTATCCGGTGCCAGAAGGCATCGAGGCGCGTCCGATACAACCGATTATTGAAACTGTCTCAGACATCCTGGCTTTGGAAATCCGCAAGACCATGGATTTTTATCGAGCCACAGCAGAAGAGAGCGAAGAGGCCATCCAGAAGATTCTGGTATCGGGAGGCGGTTCTAAGCTTCCTGGTTTGCCTGAATATCTTGCGAAGCGGTTCGAGATTCCGGTCGAATTATTTGATCCCTTCCGCCAGATCCAGGTTGACGGCAGAAAGTTTGATCCGGATTACATGAAAGAAATCGTCCCGAACATGGCAATCGCCGTGGGTCTCGCCTTGAGAGGAGTAGAAGCGGCATGATCAAGATCAATTTACTTGAGTCAATTACGGACCGCCCCACTGGGGCCGCTATGGTTGAGGCACGGGTAGCGAGCCCGCGCATGCAGACGCTCCTACTGGCTCTCACCGTTCTGGGTCTTTTGATCCTCGGCGTCGGATACGACTACGTCAGTTCCAAGTCGAATCATGAAAGCGCGCGAGTGGAACTTGAAAAGCAGAGAGCCATCAACTTGCAGATGCTGGCAGTGAACAGGGAACAGGCGGAGCTGGAAAAGAAGGCACAGGAAATTCAGAGCCGCATCGATGCCATTAAGACCTTGCGCGAGTCGCAACAGGGCCCAAGCGCCGTGCTGCGCGAGATCAAAGCTCGCTTCGATGGCGTCCCTGGGTTGTATCTGAAGAGCCTGGAACAGAAGGATGGCGAGCTTACCATCAAGGGTCTTTCACCGAATGAATCTTCTGTAACTCGCTTTGGCCAGAGCCTCGAGTTCTCGTCAGGTTTGTTTACCAATCTGAACATTGAGACTCAGCGCGAGGCCGTGCAATCGAGCGGCGCCGTTTCTGTAACTCCCGATGCCAGTGTGGCCCCTGTTGAAGTTGTAGCATTCACCGTGAAGTGCAGTTACGGCGTCAAACCTAAAGCGCAATCATCTGCGCCGGCAGCCTCCAACCAGGTGGCACTGAAGAAGTAACTACCAAGAGGTAATCCCGTTAATAATCGGGGAAGGAACTAAACAGATGAAAATAGGTAATCTAAAAGCGCTGCCCTGGTACCTGCGACTAGTAATGTTCGTCGCGGTCGCTACGGTCTTGTATGCCGGCTTCTGGTACTTCGTCACGCGGCCGACGCGCGCGGAAACTCAGCAATTCAACAACGAGATTGCTCAGCTTCTGCCAAAGAATGCACAAGCGCAAATCGCTTCTCAACGATTAAACGAATTCCGTGCCGTTTACAAAGCACGCGAGGAAGAATATGAAGAGCTAAAAGCCTTGCTGCCCGAGCAGCGCGAGATAACAATGGTGTTGCAGGGCGTTCAGGATCGAGCTCGCGGCAACGGTTTAGTGCTCAAGAAATTTTCGCCGAAGGACGATGTGCAGGAAGGGAACTACAGCGGCAAGAAGATCGAAGTGAGTGTTACCAGTTCGTTCGCTTCACTCCGTGCTTTCTTTGAACAGTTGGCCCACTACCAGCGCATCGTTTCAATCACGAACTTCCAACTTACTCAGGTCGACAAGCAGACATCTATGAAGACCGTCGATGCCACGTTTGATCTGACTGCCTACTACGTCTCTGCGGAAAAACTAAAACCAGCTGCCGCGCAGCCTGCCGGTTCTGGTCAGGTTCCAGCCGCCGTTCCGCCCGCCAAGAAGTAAGCCTTATGCTCAACGCCATCCAGGAAAACAAATGATCATGAAATATCAAACGAAAACCTTTCAAAGCGCGTTAGTGATGTTCCTATGCGCCGGCACCCTGGCATTCAATGCGGCTGTTTCAGCAAAAGCGCAGGATAAGAGTGACGTTAAGACATCGCGAACGAAATCCGGCGGCCGCGATCCGTTCAGAAAATATGAACCACCGCGCGTCGTTGTGAAGAAAAACGGACCGCTCATGGCGCCTTCCGTTCAGGAAAGAATTCAACAGTACCGGGCCCAGAAACTTGCGGCCATGAGTGCTCATATCGCGGCGCCGAAACCGACGACGGCTTTCCTGCTTAGCGAAATCCAGGTAGTTGGTATTTCCCGCTCGCCGCGCGGTTATGCGGCAATCGTTGAAGCATCGCCGATCAAACTCGCTTACGTTATTTACCCGGGCGAACGTTTTTACGATGGCCAGTTAGTGGCGATTGAAGACAATCGTTTGGTTTTCCGTCGCGAGGTTGTTTTTGCCGACGGCAGACACGAGCGTTCGGTCGAAATGAAGCCGTTGCGCCAACCGAGCACCGTTGATGCTCTTGCGGCCGTGAAGACGGCCCCTGCCAATTCCGCTGCTGTCGACGAAAAGAAGCCAGTCGCGGACAAGCCCTAGTGTTTCCGGTTTGGATCGTTTCTACAAGATCGAAACCATTCCCGCGTAGTTACCCATCATTACTCTGCTACGCAGTTTGACAACTAACCCCCGGACGAGCCGCGTGTGCGGCGCGCGCTTCAAGCTGAAGGCAGCCAGAGCGTAGCGTGTGGCGGCCCCCGTCCCGCAATTCCCCAGGAGGGAAAGATGCTTTATCTGCCTCTAATTCAAAAAGCATCTAAGAGGACCACGCTCGTCCTTGTCTTCATTTGTCTGTGCAGCGTTCAGTATTTTGCTGCCGGCGATGCGGCCGCAGTGCCAACCGCAACTTCGATCGACGCCACGGCGACGATCGATGAAACGGCCGCACAACAAAAACCGTCGCCATCGCCCGTTGTGGCACCGAGCACAAGCATTTCGCCGGCGTCGAATCAAGCGACGCAGTCGCAACAGGGCAGGCAGTATGGCCAGCCCGGCTTTGTCGGCGAACCGATCAATCTGAACGTCGTTAATGCAGACATTCGCGACATTCTCAACTACATAACCGAACAGTACGGCGTGAATTTTGTGATCGACTCTTCAGTCGGCGCCGTCCCGGTGACTGTCAACGTTCAGGATGTGCCCTGGAACATCGCGCTCGATGCAGTACTAAAGGCAAACCGTTTGGGCGTTGAATCGAGTGGCAACATTCTGCGCGTGGCCACGACGGAAGTGCTTGCGAAAGAATCAGAGACGCAGCGGGTAATCAACGACTCGCGCCTTGACGCATCCCCGTTGGTGACTGAGTTTATTCGTCTAAACTACGCGCGAGCTTCGGGCACGCTGGCCCAGGCTGCCGGTTCAACCGGTGCATTCTCTGGTGGTTCAACCAACCTCAGCTTCAGCGGCGGAGCAGGTGGTGACGCTACCGGGGGCAGCGGCGATCAGGGCCTACTGCCGATCATTTCGCGCAGACTCTCACGCCGCGGCTCAATCGAAGTCGATGGTCGCAGCAACACGCTGATCATTACGGACGTTAAGGAAAACATCGAAGCGATTCGTCAACTGGCCGCGATTCTGGATCAACCGGAACCACAAGTTGAGATCGAAACACGAATTGTGATCGCGCAACACAACTTCAGCCGCGATCTTGGCGCCCAACTCTCCGCAGTGGTATTGAATGCCAGCCGGGGTGGGGTGGGTTCGCTGGCCACTTTTCCCCAGCCCAGTCAGGCCGGAACCTCAGGTACGGGGGGTACAGGGACCGGAACCGTGGCGACCTCTACTAGTCCTTTCAATGACAGAAGCGGGCGTGTAACTGGTCCATTTCAGCCGAATAACAATCTGGCGGCAGCCGCGGCCAGCACAGTCATCGGTTTGACTACCGGACTCTTCGGTAGTGCTCAAATCAGTGCGCTGATAACTCTTGCAGAATCACGCGGCGAAGCGAAGACAGTTGCTACGCCACGCGTCACTGCCTTGAATAACCGGCCGGCACAGATTGAAAGCGGCTCGCAGATTCCTGTGCAAACTACACAGGCTGCCAGCGGCACCGCGGTTATCACTACAACCTTCGTTTCAGTTCCTTTGCGCCTTTCGATTACACCGCAAATTACTGATGTGGGCACTGTGATTCTTCGCGTTACTATCGAGAACAACACTATCAACACGGGCATCGCCGTTGGTGGCGTACCGGGTATCGACACGCAGCGCATGCAGTCTGAAGTGCTCGTGCCAGATGGCGGCACCACAGTTATGGGTGGCGTGTTAGCCGACACCGAGGGTGAAACGCGACAGAGAACGCCCGGCCTCGCTTCAATTCCTATTGTTGGCAACCTGTTCAAGCGCAAACTGACGACGCGCCAGAGCAGCGAAATCCTGTTCTTCATCACGCCGCATATTTATCGGCCTGATTACCAGGGTCGGCCAACTGCAGGAGCCATCAGCAATGGACCGCGAACGACTACCATCTCGCAGCCAGTGCCGTTGGGCAATCCGCAGAGCAACACACCGACACCGACGCAGTTGCAACAGCAACAGCAGGCTCCGCAGTCAGCGCCACAGGGCCTGAACGCTCCGGCGCCCAATGCTCCGCCAGCTAATACCCCCAGTGCCCGTCCAGGTAGCTTGGGTGGTCAGCGTCCATAAAGGGTCAAAACCATGTTCAAGGATGTATTGGAAACAATAATTGAGCGCACCGAGGGAAGCCTCGGCGCACTCATTATGGGCATCGATGGCATCGCAGTGGAGCGGTCGTTAAAGCAAGCGGGCCAGGAAGCAAACCTGGATATCGCTGCCGCGGAGTTTACCTCGCTGGTACGAAGCGCACAGAAGGCGGGCAAAGATACGGGCCTCGGAAACCTTCGTGAGCTCGTCATCTCGCTAGATGGTGCTGTGCTCTTAGTACGCTTGTTGGGCCAGGAATACTTTGTCGTGCTGGCAATCAGTCCGGAAGGCAACCTGGGCCGTGCTCGCTTCGAGCTACGCAAAGCGGAGTTACAAATCGCTGGTGAGTTTGCGATGTAAGCCAATTCACATCCTCGCTAACGAGAAGCCGCTTCTCTGGAGGCGGCTTCTTGTTTTGCTGAGGACAGTTGGAATACAGAATTGATTACGGCAAGCGAACGTATGGCATCCCACGCAAAATAATTCTTTGCCGCCGCGCAACCCGCCGCGGATTGACCTGCGGATTGAAAACGGTTCGCGGGTTGGGAATCATCGCCGAAAGAAACGCGGCTTCATTCGCGCTCAATGCCGATGCAGGCTTGTGAAAGTAGTGTTCGGCGGCACCTTCAGCTCCATAAATGCCATCGCCCCATTCAATCACGTTCAGATAGAGTTCCAGGATGCGGCGCTTTTTAAGTTCGCGTTCCAGAAAAATGGTCAGAATCGCTTCTTCTCCTTTGCGAAAAAATGATCTTTGCGAAGAGAGATAAAGATTCTTGGCTAACTGCTGTGTGATTGTTGATGCGCCACGTTTGAAGTCGGGAAGGTTCGGCAGCCAGTCATCATTTTCACCTTCCTTCTTGGCTTCCTTTGCTGCTTCGCGCATCCCCTGGTCCCAAACTTTCTGAATCGCGCCGTAGTCAAAACCATGATGCGTCACAAAGTTTGTATCTTCGCCGGCTAACACAGCCCGTTGTAGGTTTGGCGAGATTCGATCGAGCGCCACCCAGATTTGTTCGCGTTTAAGTTCCTGACCTCGTGCTCGCGCTTCGCTTGCTCGCGCTTCAATCAGAGAAGTGGTGAGGGGAAACTCTGTCTTCAAACGCGCAATGCGGATGAACATGATCACCTGAAAGGCGATGAAGCCAACTAACAGGCCCAGCAGAACCAGGAATGTAACCTTGATTATTTTGCGCATTTTCAGCGAGAGCGTTGGCGCGGATCAAGATATTCGCGCAGTCCATCGCCGATGAAGTTGAAGGCGAGCACAGTAAGCGCGATGGCAATGCCGGGAAATATCAAGGCATGTGGCGCCGCCTGAAGTGTAGAAAGGTCGCGCGCTTCTTCAATCATCACCCCCCAGGAAGGAGCGGGAGGCGGAACACCCAGCCCCAGGAAAGAGAGCGATGCTTCCGCTAACACTGCGCCGGCCATGCCGAGGCTTGCCTGAACGATTAATGGTTGAATGGCATTCGGCAGTATGTGTACCAGCAGTATACGCGTGTCACTCGCTCCCAGGGCGCGCGCGGCTTGCACAAAATCATACTCGCGTACTTTCAAAACCTGGCCGCGAATCAAACGCGCGTAGCCCACCCAGCCAATAATGCACAGTGCAAAGATCAGTTTATTTAGACCGGCGCCCAAAAACGCGACCATCGCTATCGCCAAAAGCAAACCGGGAAAGGCGAGAAAGACGTTGAAGACGTAACCTGAGACAATGCGATCAATCCAACCACCGTAATAGCCGGCGAGCGCTCCGAGCGTCGTTCCCACAAAAGCCGAAACAGAGACCACGACGATGCCAACTTCCAGCGAGATCCGCGCTCCGAAAACGACCCGCGAGAAAATATCGCGACCGGTCGAATCAGTTCCAAAGAAATATTGTGCAGAGGGCGGTAGGTAGCGAAGCGAGAGGTCGGTTGCGCCTACGTCGTGCGTGGCGATCCAGGGTGCGAAGACGGCGACGATCACAAGTACCGCAACGATGACAATCCCGACGATAGTTAGACGGTTCATAACTCACGAAACCCGAATACGCGGATCCAGCCAGCGATAGACCATGTCAGTAAGCATGTTAGCGATGATGTAAGTCATGCTGATTACAAGCACACATCCCTGCACGACCCGATAGTCGCGTTTGCCAATGCCGTCTTCTACGAGCAGGAGTCCCAGGCCGGGCCAGCCGAATATCTTTTCAGTGATGATTGCGCCTGCCAGCAAAATGCCAAGCTGCAAACCAAGAATTGTCACCACCGGGATCAAGCCATTTTTCAAGACGTGTTTGTAGACAACTTTTGTTTCGCTTAATCCTTTTGCGCGGGCGGTGCGAACATAGTCTTCGCCCATCTCCTCAATTACTGACGAGCGGACCATGCGCGTAAGGATGGCCGCCAGGGCTGCGCCCAACGTGAACGATGGCAATATGAAATCAGTCCAGTCAAAACGGCCCGACGGCGCCAGCCAGCCAAGTTTGACCGCGAAAACGTAAACCAGCATCGGTCCAATAACGAATCCAGGCAGACTGATCCCTATGAGCGCGACGATCGAAGCGAGATTATCGATCCAGGTGCCACGATTCTTTCCGGCGATTACGCCCAGTGGAATGGCGATCAGTATCGCAATCAACAGTGCCGACAGCGCCAGTTGAATGGTTGCCGGATAGCGCTCAAGTATTAGCTCGATCACTGGTCGATCACTGCGAAATGAGCGGCCCATGTCGCCGTGAAGCAAACGAACCCAGTAATCAGTGTAGCGATTGTTGGCTCCGTGCCATTGAAAGTGTCGATGGTTTTGAGCGTCGCGGGGAAAAGAAAAAAAGAATGGCGGCCGGTCAAGACCATGTAGTTGGCGAAACTGCTCAAACTGTTCCGGCGTTGCTTGTTCACCAAGAACAGCGACCGCCGGATCGCCCGGAACCAGTTCAATCAGAAGTGTCACTAAAGAGACTACGGTCCAAACAACGAGCAGAAAGATTGCGAAACGCCGCAGCGCCGAAAAAACCTTATGCTTGAAAACTGAACGCACTCTGGCGTGTCTCGATTAACGGAAGGATCAAATTCGTGAGGATGATAGCATACGAGTAGGACAGACATTCCTGTCTGTCTATTGAGAAGACCCTGAATGTTAACCAGAAAATCACTCTGCAAAAAATAAGAACGTAGCCCGCGAGGAAACCGAAATGAGTGCGTGGCCCCGACAACCGCGCTCTCGCCAGGAAATTCCTCCAGGCTACGCTCTTATGGTTGCAAGCACAGGGTGCTTGTAACCAATCCTGAAAGTAGGACAGACATTCCTGTCTGTCCTCTTTGTATATTCAGATCTGGACAGGCAAGAATGCCCGTCCTACTTTTTCGGCCGCCTCCCCAGGTGCACGGCCGCAATCCCACCGGTAAGATTCTGAAAAGTGACCTCCGTAAAGCCAATCTCTCTCATCAAGGCAGCCAGTGAGATTTGGTCCGGGAAGCGCGATACCGAATTCGGCAAATACTCATACGCGCTTTTCGAACCGCTTATCAAACCACCAAAAAACGGCAACAGCTTCGTAAAGTAAAGGCGGAAAAACGTTCGCAAGATCGGTGTCTGGGGCTTTGAAAACTCCAACACCGCGACCGCTCCACCGGGACGCAAAATTCTTAATAACTCCCTTAAACCATCTTCGACACTCGGAAGATTGCGTAGACCAAACGCGATCGCTGCTCCGTCGAACGACTGGTCGCGAAAGGGAATCCTCAGCGCATCGCCTTCCACAAAACGAATTGCCAGACCGCGTTGTGATGACTTGGCGGCGGCGATGTTGAGCATGGGACGGCAAAAGTCCAATCCCACAACTTGAGCTTGCGTCCCGGCAACTAACGCCAGTGAAAGATCGCCGGTGCCGCACGCTACATCCAAAACCTGTGCGTTACCAACCGGAAGATTGGTGACTACCTTCTTTACTACCAAACGTCGCCAGCGCCGATCGACGTTTCCGGAAAGCAGATGATTTAAAAGATCGTAACGAGTAGCGATCGCCGCAAACATCTCGCGGACGCTCTGCGCTTGCTCATTTTTCGTTGCGCTTTCTTCGTCAGACACAGTTAAGCGAAAGTTGCTGTCGATATGGTTGCAGGCAGATTGCGAATGATTTGTGATTACTCAGGTTTGGGAGTTGGTTTCGTTTGCGGCTGGGAAGATTTGGAATCTGATGTGACGTTGGGCCCAGCTGGAAGTTCACCAAAAAGTTCTATCTTTCCGTAACGCTCAAGTTGTGGCTTCAGAACTTCCGAGTTTCCAATCACTGCTGACGCAACCGGCACATCCCAAAACAACCGGTTCGCTGCTCGCTTTAGATCACTTGAAGAGATTTTCGCCAGATCACGCAACCGATCGTCTCCAGATTTTAAAGAGTAGGTATCAACGTCGAGCCAGGCGTCGGCGGTGCCATCGTTGGCGCCAAGTTGTTTGCTCAGCGCGGCGATAGCCTGACTCCGCGCAGCCTCAAGCTCTGCTTCAGTTACCGGCTGGCTGATTAATGACTTTAGCACCTCGTGCGCAGCCGAGAGAGTTTTGGTAGTCAACAAATTGTCCACGGTCGCACCCATCAGGAACACGCCGGGCAGCGTAAAAGCGTCATGCCGGACGAAAACCGGGCTATGCGCTAAATCCGGAACAAGCGTTTCCCAACGCTTGCGCGCCACCAGTGCGAGCAACGACGCTGCCTGCGAATCTGGATCGCTGCGCGCAAAACCGCGAACCGCTAATCTGATTTCGGCGCTTTGACCCGCCGGCGCATTCATAATGAGAATACGCGGATCGGGAACGGCGGGCTGTTGAAAGGTGGCCGGCACAATCCTTTCACTCTTGCGCCAACCTCCCAGCAGTTGTCGCAAGGTGCGATTGGCGCGCGCTCGATCGATGCCGCCGATGATCACTAACGTGGCGTTATTGGGATTTAAAAAGCGCTCGCGCGCGAGCATCACATCGCCACGCTGGATGCGCTCGAGCGATTCAGCGGTGCCGGAATAAGGACGTCCATAGGGAAAATCGCCAAAGAGCCTGGCGGCAATCGCCCGGTCAGCCAGAATGGTTGGAGAAATGCTGGTGTCTTTTATGATCTTGATACGGCCGTCACGGGCTCTGGTAATATTTTCTGGGGTCAGTTGGGTGGTAACCAGCGCCGTGCGCAGGACCTCGGCTATTTTTTCAAATTCGCGCGCTCGGCCTTGCATCGTTATGGTGATTGAGTCGTAATCAGTTACAACGTTGAGCCGACCCTGCATTTCCTCGGTAAAATATTCTCGCGTGGCCGGGTCTGGAAACAGCAGATCGCCAAGCAGGGCGATACTGCCACCCTTGCCTGCAAGATCGAAAGCAGCGCCGCTGTGGATGCGCAGCTTAAGCAAGACATCCTGGTCGCCCGGTCGCGAAAGCAAAAGAACGCGCAGTCCATTCAAAAGCTGGAACCGTTCGGGAGGTGCTGAAAGCTGCCCAAAAACGGGCGATTGAGAAGCCGCCGCAAGCACCAGCAGGAGCACAAGCTTCTTAAGAAAACCATCAAATACAGGAAGGTTCATAAGGTTCCCAGGTTGAATAAGAGCCAACTCAGTTCAGGATTTAGGCCAAAAAAGGGAGGCAAAAACATCTTAGAGGCACGATATTTTGCCGTCAACCGTTTGCCTTCTAAATGCATCCAAAGCCTCGGGTTGAACAGTATTGGCCAGCTGTCAAGCTTAAACAAGCTCATAAATACGGTACCGGTGCCCGAGTTTTGTCAGTTCGGTATTTGAAATGGCGTCCCGCACGAACGAAAGTTGACGCAAGCCGTATCCTTTACCAGTTTGCCGGTAATACTAGTAGGAAGCGATTCCTGCAGAACCGAGTGGCGATTGCCCGAGAGAAAAACAGACGAACTTTTGCTTGAATCCGCAGGCGCTGGCGACGGGGCGGCTTTCCAACAGTTGTATGAACGGCATCGGAATGCAGTTTTTCGTTTTGCCTATCGCTTGTCGGGAAGCGTGGAAAATGCCGAAGACTTAACCCATGATTGTTTCCTGAGTTTTATGAAAAGGGCTGGAAGTTTCGATCCCGGGCGCGCGTCGTTGCGTACTTATCTATTGGCGGCCACCAGGAACCTTTGGTTAAAGCAATTGAGGACGCTCGGTCGAGAGTCGGCTTTGGATGAGTTTGATGAGGATGGTTTCGTCGCTGCCAGTAAGGCGCCCCTCGGCAGGTTGCTTGATAACGAAATGTCTTTGAAAGTCGGGGAAGCGGTTGCAGGGTTGCCTCCTTTACAGCGGGAGGCGTTAGTTCTTTTTGAGTATGAGGGTCTCTCGCTAAACGAGATTGCCAACATGGTGGGCAGCGACGTGGGCGCGGTAAAAGCACGACTGCATCGGGCCCGCGAACGACTAAGGAAGACGCTGCAACCTTATTTGAATAGCAACAGAGAAATTGTTACTTTGGAGAAGGCTTGAAATGAGCAGCATGGAACCGGGAGACAGCTTTATCTCGGAAGATGATTTGAAGGGCTTGCTGGAGCAATGGAATGCGCCAAATCCTTCGAAAGAACTCGATCAGCGGGTAGCAAACAGTTATTATTGGGAGTTTGGAAGTGCAGATGCTGCTGCCAATTCAGTACTGCTCCCCCAAAGCCAAAAAGAGGTACGTGCGATGAAGTTTTGTTCCACTTGCAAGGAAGAGTTTGCTGACAAATTCAGTTTTTGTCCCGTCGATGGTACTCCATTAACTGTGCCTGTCGTCGAACCTGAACAGAAGATTGCCAGCGAACCGGTGATTACTGATCGTGCCGCGACGCCAGCGTTCGCCGGCGCAGCAGCCGCGGGTACTCTGCCTCGCGCCGAATTTCACCTGACAATGATAGACGATTCCGGTTTGCTTGGTCGGCTGGCAAAAGAAATAAGCGATGTTTCGCACGAGTACCAGCTCACGTGGCCGGAATTCAAGCGCGATCCGTTTGGTTTTACAAAGCGGACAATCGTCGGTTATGGGCAAATGGCCGGCAAGTTTTTTGCCAACCGTTACGTCGTCATCGGTCTGCTAGTGGCCCTCTTAACGATGTTGGGCCTGGTGGGCATTATCAGGTTGCTGGATCGCGCTCAGCCGGGCGGCATTTCTAGAACTGGTGTTCTTGGATTCGGCCTGCTGGCAGCGGTGATCCTGGCAACGATTTTCACTACCTGGCTGCGCAAGAGCCAGAGCGGCGCCGTACTTGGAGCGCCAGATACACAATCGAATAATGCTGTACTTGGTATGGTGGCAGCGTTTTCAGTCTTCCTTTTACTGATCGGCGGCGGCGTTCTATTCAGTGCCTGGCAGAAAAGAGTCGAACAGCAGCAGCAACAGGCTGCCGACCAGGACGTTGTCGAACAGTTCATCGATATTCCAAACGAACAACCGACTCCGGATGTGGGTACAGCGGGATTAAACAAAGGTAACGGCGGGGGCAACAAGCCAAAGCAGGAGAAGCCAGGCGGCGGCGGCGGCGGTGGTCGTGAAGAACAGAAGCCCGCGTCATTTGGTAAGACTCCTCAAGTCTCGCTGACTGTGCCACAGGTTGTCGCGCCGGACCCACACCCACCAGCAATTAAAAATCCTGCGCTGCCGGTGGCTGCGACATTGGTTGTAGATCCAATGTTAGTTCCGCCTGATGCGCGAAATCTTCCGTACGGCGACTTCAAATCCAAGAGCACTGATCCCTCTTCAGGTCCGGGTACCGGCAACGGTATCGGCACTGGCAGAGGTGGCGGCATTGGATCAGGTGAAGGCGGCGGTATTGGACCAGGACGGGGCGGCAATATCGGCGGAGGCGACTACCATGAAGGTGGTGGTGGTCCGGGTGGCGGAGGCGGTGGCACTGACTATAAACAGATTTTTAGCGGCAAGGACGTTAATACTAAGGCGCGCGTCTTATCCAAGCCCGAACCCCAGTACACGGAAGAGGCCCGTAAGAACCAAATTACCGGGACAGTAATCCTTCGTGCGGTGTTTACATCCGGAGGACAGGTAGCAAACATCAGCGCTCGATCCGGGTTACCGTATGGTTTGACTGAGCGAGCAATTGCCGCAGCACGGCAAATTAAGTTTGTGCCCGCTACAAAAGACGGACATGCCGTTTCCATGTACATCCAACTTGAGTACAACTTCAATCTTTATTGAGTTTGACTCTTGAATTACAAAAAGGGCGGCGACTGGATTCAGTCGCCGCCCTTCTTTACTCTAGCCGCGGATTAACGCGGATACGCGCGGATGAGACAACAAGATCAAAGACAAAAAGGTGAAGGCTCGGATAAGTGACTATTATTTTCCCCGATTCTTATCCGCGGGAATCTGCGTTAATCCGCGGCACAAATACTCTGTTGTTAAGCCCCTAACCGCTCGACAAATCGCTTGATTCGTTTCACCCCTTCGCGCAACTGCTCCATCGAAGTAGCATAAGAAATACGAACACAACCGTCAGCGCCAAAGCCGACGCCATCCGTTACCACCGTCTGCTCTTCTGCCAGCAAACGCGTCGCAAATTCCGCTGAACTGGTGACTTCCGCGTTCAAGCAGTGACGCACGTCGGGAAAAACGTAAAATGCGCCTTCAGGCTCAGCGCAGCTGAGGCGCGGGATCCCTTTCAACGCATCGAGCAGCCACGCGCGCCGTGCCGTGTATTCATTAAGCATGGCGGCGACGGAATCTTGTGGTCCATTCAAGGCCTCGACTGCGGCGCTTTGCGCAATGGAGTTGGGGTTACTGGTCGAATGTCCCTGGACCTTCAGCATCGCGCCGGTCCATTCGCGCGGAGCCAGCGCGTAGCCCATACGCCAACCCGTCATTGCATATGTCTTTGAAAACGAGCCGGCGATGCAAAGGCGCTGTCGCAGCTTTTCGGGCAAGGCAGCGGCACTGAAAACTTCAGCCGGTGGGTAAACGAAACGCAGATAGCATTCGTCGGAAATCACATAGATTCCGCGATCGGCCAGCACTTCCATTATGCGCGCGAATTCACCGGGCGGGATCACGCGGCCTGAAGGATTGTTCGGCGAGTTGAGAATTATCAGCTTGGTGCGCGGCGTTATCGCCTTCTCGACTTGCGCGGCCGTTAGCAGGAAACCAGTACCTTCCGTGTCGATAAAAACTGGCGTCGCCCGAGCGAAAGTCACGATCTCTGGGAACGTCACCCAGTAGGGTATTGGCAGCAAGACTTCGTCGCGCGGATTTACCAGCGTTACGACCGCATTGAATATCGCTTGCTTGCCACCCGAAGTGCCCATCACTTCCGCTCGCTCATAACCGGCGTCAAACTCGCGCTGGTAAAAGTCGATGATTGCCTGCTGTAGTTCGCGCGTGCCGGCAGTGGCAGTGTACTTAGTGCGGCCAGCAACCATCGCTCGATTAGCAGCTTGCTTGATGTTCTCAGGAGTATCAAAATCCGGTTCACCTGCGCCAAAGTCGACAACGCTGACGCCTTGCGCGCGTAAAGTTTCCGCCGCTTGCATAGCCGCCAGCGTGGACGACGCCTGCATCCTGGCGACGTTTTCTGAAACCGGAAATAGCGAAGAGGCCGGCTTAGTCATTCTTGGTCCGCTTTACTTTCTGTTTCATTCGCGCTTCGACCGGGGGCGGCACCAATCCATCCAACGTGCCGCCTAATTGAAAAACCTCTTTCACGAGGCGCGAGCTCACATACGAGTAAGTTTCCGCGGGCATCATGAAAACGGTTTCAATGGACGGCTCCAGCCGCCGGTTCATCAACGCCATTTGTAACTCGTATTCGTAATCTGAAATCGCGCGAATACCGCGCACGATCGCGTTCGCCTGCTGCGCAACCGCATACTGGACCAGTAAGCCCTCAAAATGGTCAACGCGAACAGCGCACGAGCCGCGGTTGATTTGCTGTAGCACCTGCGACAGCATTTCGCGCCGTTCATCAATGGTAAAGAAGGGCTGCTTTTCGGGATGGACCAGTATGGCTACGATGATTTCGTCAAAGAGCTTGCAACCCCGCTCGATGATGTCGAGATGTCCGTTTGTGACTGGATCAAACGAGCCGGGATAGATTGCGCGTCGCATGGTGGCAAATGGTAAAGGCTAAACCGTAAAATAGGAAATGAAAATCTCGATTGCGGGCAACCTTCAGGGGCATTGAGCTTGACAGCATAACCGCGCGATGCTTCAATAACTGCCGGACCAAACGTGGTGAGTTAAGGCGACTTGCGGCCACGTAAAACAATCGGCTAAACAGCTCGGCGAGTCTTTTTTAACAAGACTAACGAAAAGGCTTTGGCAAGCCCCGCGTTGTTTGGCGCGGGGCTTTTTTCTCGTGAATCGTAAATCGTAAATCGTGAATAGAACAGTGCAACGCGTGTCTGTTCACGAAGCTGGCTGGTCGCCGGCATGTGCGGAATTACGATTTACGATTTACGATTCACGATTTACTAACAATGAATAGCTTTCTCGACACCCTGAAAGAGCGCATCGTCGTCTTTGACGGCGCGATGGGCACGAATATTCAGGTGCAGAACCTGACGCCGGATGATTTCGGCGGCCTCGATGGCTGCAATGAATACCTGGTCGTGACTAAGCCCGAAGCTGTGGAGAAGGTGCACGCCGGGTTTTTGGAAGTTGGTTGCGATGTAATTGAGACCGACACTTTTGGTGCGGCCTCTATCGTCCTGGCCGAATACGACATTGCCGACAAGGCTTACCAGTTGAATCTGAAAGCTGCGCAGCTTGCGAAAAGAGTTGCAGCTGATTTTTCAACTAAAGAAAGGCCGCGCTGGGTTGCGGGTTCGATGGGTCCCACCACAAAGCTCCCTTCGCTTGGTCACATCTCATTCCTCGACATGAAGCAGTCCTATTACGATCAGGTGCGCGGGCTGATAGATGGCGGCGCGGATCTTCTAATTGTGGAAACCTGCCAGGACTTGTTGCAAACCAAGTCTGCGCTGTCTGCAATTTTTGCTTACTTTGAAGTGATCAAGCGCCGCGTTCCTGTAATCGCACAGGTAACCATCGAGGCATTCGGCACGATGTTGATGGGTACGGAAATTGGCGCGGCGTTAACCGCGCTCGAGCCTTTTCCTATTGACGTCATAGGCATGAACTGCGCGACCGGTCCCAAGCAGATGAGCGAGAACGTTCGTTATCTTTGCCAGAACGCGACCTTGCCAGTTTCGGTTATTCCCAACGCGGGCATTCCTGAAAATGTCGGTGGCCACGCTCATTATAAGGAGACGCCGGAGTCTCTCGCTGGAGATCTAGCGCACTTCGCGCGCGAGTTTGGCGTAAATATTGTCGGCGGCTGCTGCGGAACTACGCCCGCGCATTTGCGCGCAGTAGTTGATGCCGTGAAGGAAATCAGTCCGGCAAGACGAAATAATGAGCGACTGGCTGCTGCGTCTTCCAATTTCATTCAGCAACCTTACCGGCAGGACACTTCGTTCCTGATCGTTGGCGAACGCGTGAATGCGAGTGGCTCACGGAAGATGCGCGATCTGTTGGGCGCTGAAGACTGGGACGGGCTCGTTTCTTTAGCAAAGGAACAGGAACGCGAAGGCGCGCACGTGCTGGATGTGAACGTGGACTTCGTCGGTCGCAACGGCGAAGCTGATATGCATGAGCTGGCATCGCGTCTGGCGACCAACATCAAAATCCCGCTGATGTTCGATTCGACTGAATGGCAGAAGATGGAAGCGGGCTTACAACATGCCGGCGGCAAGTGCATTCTGAATTCGACAAACTACGAAGACGGCGTGCCGCGTTTTACGAAAGTGATAGAACTAGCAAAACGCTATGGCGCCAGCGTCGTCATCGGCACGATTGATGAAGAAGGCATGGCGCGCACGTCGGAAGGAAAATTCAAGATCGCGAAGCGCGCTTTCGAACAAGCGACAGGCGAACTTGATCTCCCGGCGGCGGATGTCTTTTTCGATCCGCTCGCGCTGCCAATTTCAACGGGCATTGAAGAGGATCGGCGCAATGCCCTGGAAACGATCGAGGGAATTCGTCGCATAAAGAAAGAGTTGCCGGGTTGTTTTACGATTCTTGGCGTCTCAAATATTTCATTCGGTCTGAATCCGGCATCGCGAGTTGTTCTCAACTCAGTGTTTCTGCATGACGCCGTCGAGGCTGGACTCGACGCGGCGATCGTCAATGCAAGCAAGATCGAACCGCTGAATCGCATCGGCGAAAAGGAGCTTGAGGTTGCGCGCCAGTTGATCTACGACCAGCGCAAATTTGACGGCGACGTCTGCACCTATGATCCGTTGACCGAGTTCACCAAACTCTTCGAAGGTGTAACTGAGAAGTCCAAAAAGAAAGCTTCGAAAGGCGAGACCGTCGAAGAGCGTCTGAAGAACCACATCATCGACGGCGAAAAGATTGGCCTGGAGGACGAATTAAGAACCGCGCTTGAAAGTTATCCAGCTCTGGACATCGTCAACAATATTCTGCTCGAAGGCATGAAGGTTGTTGGCGATCTGTTTGGCAGCGGCCAAATGCAGTTGCCGTTTGTGCTGCAGTCGGCTGAAGCAATGAAGGCCGCCGTCCGTTTTCTCGAGCCATTCATGGAGAAGAAAGGCGGCGCCACCGCGAAAGGCACCATGGTGCTTGCTACAGTCAAAGGTGACGTGCACGACATTGGCAAGAATCTCGTCGACATCATCCTGACCAACAATGGCTACAAGGTGATCAATCTTGGCATCAAGCAGCCGATCGAGAACATTCTCCAGGCTCATGAAGAACACAATGCGGACGCCATCGGCATGAGCGGCTTGCTGGTCAAATCGACGCTCGTCATGAAAGAGAATCTGGAGTTGATGAATGAACGCGGCATTAGCGTGCCGGTGGTGCTCGGTGGCGCTGCGCTCAACCGTCGTTATGTCGATGACGATCTCAAGCCGCTCTATAAAGGACAGCTCTTCTATGCTCGCGACGCGTTTTCCGGATTGCACACGATGGACAAACTGGCGAGCGGGAACGGTGCTGATGTCATCGCCAGCGATCTTGCAAAGGCTGGCAGCGCATCGACCGGCGACGATCTGGAAACACTGGATGACGCGGAAGATCTGGTTGGCGAGGAAGCGAAGCTCGGCATTCGCAAACCTGCGAAGCCGCGCGGTGCTGTTAGAGCTGTCGGCGACACTAGTCACACGAAACGCTCAAAAGTAAAAACGGATGTGGCCGTTCCCCAAACTCCATTTTACGGTTCCCGGGTGGTCGAAGACATCGCGCTCGATGACATCTTCTCGTTCGTAAATCAAACTGCGCTGTTCAAAGGACAATGGCAATTCAAACAGGGAAGACGGCCGGCGGAAGAATACCAGGCTTTGGTCCGCGACACAGTCCTTCCGATCTATGAAGAACTCAAAGAGCGCAGCAAGCGCGAACGCTTGTTATTGCCGCGCGTTGTTTACGGATATTTTCCGGCGCAATCATCCGGAAACGATCTAATTATCTATCAGGAGGATCAAACAACTGAGCGCCTGCGTTTTACTTTTCCGCGCCAGCCGTCGGGAAAGAATCTTTGTCTGGCTGATTTCTTTGCTGCCCAGGATTCAGGTCGTATGGATGTGGTCGCATTTCACCTCGTCACGATGGGTCGGCGCGCGAGTGAGTACGCGCATGAGCTGTTCAAAGGCGACAACTATGCCGACTATCTTTATTTCCACGGGCTAAGCGTGGAAGGCGCGGAAGCGCTGGCTGAGTTTTGGCACAAGCGCATTCGTGAGGAGCTTGGCATTGCCGGCGACGATGCGACCGATATCAACAAACTGTTTCGTCAGCAGTATCAGGGATCGCGCTTTAGTTTTGGTTATCCGGCTTGTCCCGATCTGGAAGATCAGGCAAAACTTTTCGAGCTTCTGGAACCGGGTCGCATCGATGTAGAACTAAGTGAAGAGTTTCAACTAGAGCCTGAGCAATCAACTTCCGCTATCATCGTCCATCACCCGGAAGCGAAATACTTTTCGATCGACTGAAAGACAGTCCAACGTCCAATGTCCAAAGTCCAACGTCCTGAGCCGAAAGTTGCTTCGCAAAGCGAAGTGAACTCGCACAACACGGACATTGGACACTGGACATTGGATGTTGGACTATTGCCCGAGCCCACGTCTGAAGAACTCTCCGTCTTATCATCCTTCGAACGTTTCACTTTTTATTTCGTTCGCCGCATGAACCAGGGAAAATGGAAACGGTTTTGGACCTGGTGCCAGAAAGTTTTTGGAGCCGGTTGGATTCACTTTTCAACCTACAACCTGATTCAGGTCTACGGTTTGGAAAATGTTCACGCGCTCTCTCCCGAGCGGCCCATCCTGCTGGTTGCCAACCATCGTTCCTTTTTCGACATGTATACGGTTTCTACGGTGCTCTTTCGCAATACAAAGTGGCGCAAACAACTTTTCTTCCCGGTGCGTGGCCGCTTCTTCTATCAGGGACCGTTAGGGTTATTTGTGAATCTGGTGATGGGCTGGTGGTCCATGTATCCGCCGTTCTTTGCCTCAGGTGAGAAACCACTTCTCGACAAGCGAGCGTTTGATAAATACTCCTTCAGTTTACTTACCAGTCTCTGCCGAGAAGGCCCGGGCAATGTTATCGGCTTTCACCCTGAGGGCACGCGCAATAAAAGTTCCGACCCATATTCGTTTCTGCCCGCTCAGCCCGGCGTCGGCAAACTCATTAAGGACGCGGCGCCGCAAGTCATTCCAGTTTTCATCGCCGGCCTCGGAAACGATTTGCTGAAGCAGGTAATGGGGAACTGGACCGGCGGCGAAAAGATTCGCATTCACTTTGGACCACAACTCGATCTGACGGATTACTTGTCGCGCAAAGACCAGGCGAGAACCTACCTGGAGATCTCCAAATTCACGATGAACAAAATTGCAGAGCTGGGCGAACGGGATCTTCGGTTGAACTCCGAAGGAATTAAGAGCGGGGGCAAGCCCGCCTTCCCGACCTAGAGCTGATTGGAGTGCTCAGACTGCCGATTAGGTCGAATAGCTTTCACACTTTGAAAATCAGAGGAGCTTTCGACTTTGAAAATCAGTCGCGCTTGAAACTCTTGCTCTACTGTGAAAGTCTCAGGGTCAGGAAGGCGGGCTTGCCCCCGCTCTTAGCGCGGACAAACAATGTCTCTGCCACTCGTAATCATCAATCCCGAATCGGCCGGCGGCGCGACTCGCAAAGCCTGGCCGAAGATCGCCAGCGAATTGCGAACCCACTTTGGCGCCTTCCATCCCGCGTTTACCAGCAAGCAAGCAGAGGCAATCGAAATTGCCGCCGATGCGGCGCAAAAGGGAATCAAGCTGATCATCGCGTGCGGCGGCGACGGCACAATTTCAGAAGTCGCCAACGGGATCCTCGCTTCCGGATGCGATGCGGAGCTGGGAATCTTGCCCAGCGGCACCGGCGGCGATTTTCGCCGCAGTCTTCATATTCCGAACCGCACCCGAGACGCGGCCATCATTCTGCGCGACGGCCAGACGCGTAGCATTGACGTGGGCCGCGCGTCGTACGCAACTGACCTGGTCGAACAGGAGACGCGCTATTTTCTTGGCGTCGCTTCCTTCGGAATGAGTGCGGACGTTATCGCGCGCGTTAAAGCAGGGGGCGCCGAATGGTTGCCGGTGAAAGCGCCTCGTTGGCTAAGTGGCCGCATTTCTTTCGGCACTGCCATGCTGCAAAGCGCTGCCAGGATGAAACCAACGCGCGTGTTGGTTCAGCTTGACGATAAACTTGCACAGCGCACTACGGTTACAAATCTCTGCGTAGCGAATGCGCGCTATTTCGGAAGTGGCATGAAGATAGCGCCCAACGCGAAACTGACAGACGGAAAGCTTGATGTTGTTAGTATTGGCGACCTCGGCTTAACCCGAATACTTTCTAATGCGCCCAGATTATATTTAGGTGCTCATTTAAGTATGCCTGAAGTTCAACATGCGCTGGCCGCCAGGATTACGGCCAGTCCGATTGATAAAAATCAGCGCATTGGGCTTGAGCTTGATGGTGAACTTCCCGGGTTTCTTCCCGCAACTTTTCAGATCGTTCCGCGCGCGTTGCGCATCCGTTGTCCGCGCTGAGACCCACGCAAATCAGAAAACTTCTTGCCAGTAATTCGTGAATCAGGTTATAAATACGACACCGCGCCGCGATTCATAAGACATTAATTGGCACGGGCTCTTCATGTATAGACGAATATCGTGTTCGTGCGCAGGAGTGATCCCTGCTTTGCGGGGAGTTGTATAGTCCACCCTGCGACTTTGGTTGAAGTGTATCTTCGGAACTCAATTGACGGAGGTCGAGCGTAGTGGATACTCGGAATGATCCGCAGTCATCCGCAGGCGAAGTGCCAAGCACGCCCACGGCCCAGGCGCCAGCAGGTGCGGGGCCTGCTGCGCCTGGTCCACCTCCCTTAGCCGCGCCGCCCGCTCGGCCAGTTACCGCCAACGCTGCAAAGCCCGTCGGCGCCGTGGTTGAAAGCACGCCCGACCCTCCGGTCAACAAAATGCGGCGCCGCATAGTTTGGGCAAGCATCGTCGGATTTCTGACCACGTGCTTCCTGATGTTTCTGCGCTTTTTTCTGCCGCGATCGATTCTCGAGCCATCGAGCACTTTTCGTGTTGGCTTTCCGGCGGACTACGCGCTGGGTGTCGATACTAAGTGGCAACAGCAATATCGCATCTGGGTAGATAAGACTTCCGATCGCATGTTTGTGATCTATGCGCGTTGCACGCATCTCGGTTGCACGCCTGACTGGAAAGCGAGCGAAAACAAATTCAAGTGTCCCTGCCATGGCAGCGGCTACGACAGCGAGGGTATTAATTTCGAAGGACCAGCGCCGCGACCCATGGATCGCGCACACGTTGAGATGGATGCCGAGGGACAAATAGTTGTTGACATCAGCAGGCTCTACAAGTGGCCCAAGGGAGAGAAAAACGAATTCAACGATCCCGGCGCGTACATACCGCTCTAAACGAGAACTATGGAAGAGAATCCTGACAAGAAGCCTACTGAAGAACTGACCACTGGCGAAAAGCCCGGCAGCGCCGGTCTGGTCGCACGAGTGAAGGAGACTACCACTGAGATTAAGCAGCGTGCGATCGAGGAGGTAAAGGGTTACGCCGACCCGCAGGACACGCAGCTTTGGAAGTCGATATTTCGCGTCTCGCACGATCGTTCCGATCCGCGCAATCGCTCGCTGGCAGTCCTTTCAAACGTCTTCCTGCATCTGCATCCCGCAAAGATCAATCGCGACGCAGTGCGCTATCAGTTCACCTGGGGTATGGGTGGCATCACGTTTTATCTCTTCATCGTGCTGACATTCACCGGTGTGCTCTTGATGTTCTACTACCACCCGACAAAGGTTGACGCGTTCCGCGACATTCTTTATCTCGAGCACGATGTTCCGTTCGGCAAGCTGCTCAGGAACATGCACCGTTGGGCGGCGCACTTAATGGTGATCACGACCTGGCTGCACATGTTCCGCGTCGTGCTGACTGGCTCCTATAAACGTCCACGCGAGTTTAATTGGTGCGTGGGCGTTGTTTTATTAGTGCTGACGTTGTTGCTGTCGTTCACCGGCTATCTGCTCCCCGACGATCAACTTGGATTCTGGGCGGTAACAGTGGGAACAAATATGGCGCGCGCTACGCCGATGCTGGGCCATGAAGGCCCGTTTGGTCCATTGCTGGGTATGACCCCGTACAACGACGTGCGCTTTGGCTTACTCGGCGGTTCGATTGTCGATTCAAACGCGTTGCTGCGTTCGTACATCTGGCATTGCATCGGCATTCCGCTGGTGGCATCAATTTTCATGGCAGTGCATTTTTGGCGAATTAGAAAGGACGGCGGCATTTCCGGGCCGGCGCCTGTAATGCTTGAGTCGGAGATGAAAGCGCTAAAGAAGAAATAGCATCACATTTGGAATTGCTGCAGAGGCACAGAGCAAGAAAGAATGCTCAAGAAAGAGAAGCTCAAGGTCGGGAAGGGCGGCTTCCCCCGCTGGATTGCATGGCATTCAACGCGCGGGGGTAAACCACCCTTCCCAACCATGAGGTTATGCAGTTCGAGTGTTTGATTGATGGTCGAGAGGTTATGCAGCTTTAGTGTTTGATTAATGGCAAGGCGATTCAATCTCAGCAAAGGTAAGTTGATGACGCTCGGCGCGCTTGTGGTGCTGCTGTTGCTTGCTGTTTTCTTTGTCGAAGACTGGCATCAGCTTTGGACCATTTCTTCAGCGCCCGACAACATTCCGATCGTCGCCATGCTATTTCTAGTGCCGTTCTTTACCTGGCTGGGAGTGAAGCAATCGCGCGCTAACGATCAGTTGATTGTGGCGCTGGAGCAGGATCCGAAGCTCGCCAAGACAAGTCATCGCAAGGCCGAACCCTGGCGGCCGGGGTGGGCCAAGGAAATTCACGTCTGGCCCTACCTCGTGCGCATCGAGTTCCTGGTGGCCGTCATTGTCACGGTCCTTCTGTTTGTCTGGTCCATCACGCTCAACGCCCCGCTTGAAGAACCCGCGAATCCTAATCTGACAATGAATCCTTCAAAGGCGCCCTGGTATTTCCTTGGCTTGCAGGAAATGCTGGTCTATTTCGATCCGTGGATTGCGGGCGTCGTGATGCCGTCGATCATCATGATCGGTTTGATGGTCTTTCCCTACGTCGATTCAAATCCGCTGGGCAACGGCTATTACACCTTCCGGCAAAGGCGTTTTGCGATTGGCATGTTTGGCTGGGGTTTTTTGATGTGGATCCTTTTGATCTTCATCGGCACATTCATTCGCGGACCAGGCTGGATCTGGTTTTGGCCGGGACAGACGTGGGACCACAACGCAGTCGTGTTTGACAAGAACGTAGATCTGCACGATTGGATCGCGACCAGTCGCATCGGCAAACTACTGCACCTGGGATTTCTTTCCACTAATCCGTTTAAGTTCATCTTCGGACTGCTGGTGGTAAGTGGTTTCTATATTGTCGGTGCGCTGTTCTTTCACTGGCTGATGACGGTCGATCTTAAAAAACTGTCACTGCGGCCGCTTCGGTTGTTTCCAAAGGATGAGTTTGAAAAGAAGCTGCTGGCGCGAACGAGCATCCTGCAATATGTAACTTTCCAATTCTTTGCAGTGACCGTGCTGTTGGCATTGCCGGTGAAACTGATACTGCGGCTGGCGCTGACAATTAAGTACGTTTGGGTTACGCCCTGGTTCAACATATGAATGTGGCACAGACTTCAGTCTGTGGCCGTTGAAACCACAGACTAAAGTCTATGCCGATTGAAGACCACAGACTAAAGTCTGTGCCACTTAGAATTGAAGACACAGACTTCAGTCTGTGCCACTTAGAAGTACGCGGCGAGGGGAGACTCGTTTAGTGGCCGACGGTCCCGAAAGCACCGAGTCGTTGGTGAAAAAAGAGCCGGACGTTCCGGCGCATGATCCGATCGTGAGCCGTTCGACGAGCGGGATCATGCTTGTTTGCGCGTTGCTGCTCACGTTCTCGCTTGCCTGGTCCCTCTACGACGAAGCAATCGGCCAACGCCCCTGGAAAGGAATTCAGCGAGAGTTCGTCAGCCGCTACACTCGTTACTTGAAAAGCATCAAGCCGCAAGCAGGCAAGACGGAAGCTCAGGTAAAAGAAGATCCTGAGTATCAAAAGCTTGATGACGAGGCCAAGGCAGCACTTGAAGCCATAACGCCGCAAACAAAAGAGATTGATCAGAAAGTCACGCAAATACAAGGGCAACTCGATGCCGTAACCGACCCTTTTCAGAACCAACGCGGCCGCCTGACGGTCATTAATTACAACGTCGAAATCGCGCCTCCTGCCAAAAAAGATAAATATCGCAAGCAAGCTGAACAGAAGCGGGCCGAGCTGGTCGAGGTGGAGTTACCGGCCGCGGATGGGTCTGGTCGCAAGACTACGCAGAAGATGAACTACGAGCAGCTCGAAAAGTTTTACAACGACCTGCGTGATGAGAAGGCCAGACTGCTGGGCCAAAAAGCGGAAGTACTTAAAGAACCGACGGAGCTGGCGAAGAAGCGCGACGATTATCTGAAACATCACATGCCCGGATTAGGCGCGAGTCAGATTGATGGTCTGATTCGCAAAATGGACAAGTTTGATTATGCGATCCTGCCACATCAGATTAGTGTCAATGAATTCAATATCGTCGACCGTTGCGAAGTTTGCCACGTCGGCATTCGCGAGCCGCTGGACATCCGGCCGGAAGATATGGCGCCCGGCGGTCCCGGCAAGAAACCTGACAACCTGGCGCGCGCCTTCGTCAGTCATCCCAACAAAGATCTGCTTCAGATTCATAATCCGGATCGCTTTGGCTGTTCGGGTTGTCACTGGGGCAATGGCCGCGCGACCACCAGCGAACTGAAGAGTCACGGACAAAATAAATTCTGGCTGTGGCCGATGTTTGAAAAAGAGAACACCGAAGCGGGCTGCCAGCAATGTCACGCCAAGGATCGCGTGACGCAAGGCGCCGACACCTTGAATCTCGGCCGCGATCTGTTCTACCAGCGTGGCTGCACGGGCTGTCATCGTTACGAAGGGTTCGACCGCGAGGCTGATAACCTGGCGACGACGCGGCAAAGTATCAGCCAGCTTGAAGATCAGATCAGCGCCAACCAAAAGCAGATTCGCATTGACGAGAATCCGTCTGAGGGGACCAGCGACGACGATGCGCATAAGATGCTGGCTGAATCAGAAGCGTTGAAAGTCACCAACAGCATTTTGGCCGCGCGCATCGATCAGCTGAACTTGCAGTCGAAATATTTGATGCAGGATCAGAAGAAAGTTGGACCAAACCTGAAGGACGTGCGCCTGAAACTGCGCAAGGAATGGATTCCGATTTGGCTTTCCGATCCGCAGGCTTTTCGTCCCGGCACCAAGATGCCAACCTTCTGGCGCTTCGCTAACGCCGGCGGAAACGGTCCGCCAATGCGCGATAAGGATGGCGAGAACCAAATTCAGGCTATTGCTGCCTACCTTTGGCAGGATGGTTTCGATGGCAAGCTGCCCGAGCAACAGCGCGGCGATGCCGGTCACGGCAAAGAACTTTTTGAATCCAAAGGTTGTTTGGGGTGCCACTCGATCGGCGAAGAAGACAATCGACTCGGCGGCACGTTTGCGGCAAACCTGCAAAAGGTCGGCGAGAAGGCAAACTTCGATTACATCGTGCGCTGGATTCACAATCCGCGTGAACGCTTTGCTCCTTATTGTCCGAAAGAGAAACGCGATCTAACGCCGGACGACTACGCCAAACACAACCTAGCTTACGTCTTCGACACTGAGTTGCATTCGCGTTGCCCCAATGATGGCGCTGAGCTGCAAGTGCAGAACATGACGGTAATGCCAAACTTCCGTCTGACGGAGACAGATGCGCGAGACATTGCCACCTATCTTTTCTCGTTATCGTCGCCGCAGCAGTATGCGGACGCTTCGTTCATGGATAGTCCGGAGTTGAAAGACAAAGGCCGCGCGCTCATCAAGCAGTATGGCTGCGCCGGTTGTCACGAGATCAAAGGCTTTGAAGACGAACAAAGAATTGGCAAGGAATTAACTGTCGAGGGTGCCACGCCGATCGAACGTCTCGACTTTGCTTTGCTAACTAAGCGGGCCGAGGAGGGAATTGATCCGCTTGGCCTGCATCCGGAGCATAAAGAAAAAGCCTGGTACAACCACAAGGGATTTTTCGAGCACAAGGTTAGTGAGCCGTCGATCTACGATCAGGGCAAAGAGAAGGACCCTAAAGATCGTTTGCGCATGCCGCGACCTTATCTGACGCCGGAGTGGCGCAATGCGTTGACCACTTTTCTGCTCGGCAGCGTGGGTTCGGAAGGCGCAAACGTGCCGTCGTCACTCTTCTATAATCCGGAGGACCAGCGTCGTCAGGACATTCAAAACGGTTGGTGGGTAATAAAGAAATACAACTGCATTGGTTGTCACCAGGTGCAGGTGGGCCAGCGTTCCGTGGTAATGGACTTGCCGTTCTACCAAACGCCGGAGGGCAAAGATTTGCTGCCGCCGCGTCTCTCGAGTGAAGGCGCGCGTGTCGATCCGAATTGGCTGCTGAAGTTTCTGCATGATCCCTCGCTCAGTGGAGAAAAGACTCCGGAACAAACCAGCGCAATCGATAATGCGGCACGCGCTACAGCGTCGCCGACCGCTTCTCCTGCCGGCACGCCAAAGCCGGCAACAGCGCAGGCTTCGCAAACAAGTGGACACTTGAAGCCACAGCCAGGATTAGATCGTAACGGCGTGCGTCCGTATCTTAAGTTCCGCATGCCAACGTTTAATTTCTCGCCCAACGAGCTGCAAACACTGGTGCGTTTCTTCATGGCCATGTCGGGCCAACAGGAACCATACATCAAAGAACCGATGGAGCCGTTGAGCGAGCAGGAAAAACTTGTGGCCCGACAGATGTTCACCTCGGGCACGCCGTGCTTGAAGTGTCATATCACCGGCGAGCCGGCTCACGACGCGAAGGCGATAGCGCCGAACTTCCTTTTGGCGGGTGAACGATTGAAGCCGGAATGGACCTTCCGCTGGCTGCTGGATCCATCGCAGATTAGTCCGGGCACGGCGATGCCAACCGGTCTCTTTAGAAAAGAAGAAGATCGCTGGGTAATCAATCTACCGAATCCGCCGGCCAGCGCGGCCGCCTACCACGACGATCACGCGCGTTTACTGGTGCGCTACATGTTCCTGATGACGCCTGACGAACAAAGGCGACTGTTGGCGACTGCGCCCGCAGCACCAACCCCAGCAGCGCAACCGGCACAAAAAGCTGAAAACAAACTGAAGCGGAAAGGCGGAGAGACGGCGTTGCACAAATTGCGGAGATCAAAACGCAGTCCGCTTGCGTTTAATGGAAGCGTTCGCGCGAATGCGAGAGCGCCGGGAATGTAATCTTTTCGATGTGCACGCGGTTCTACTTAGGGTAGCTTCCCGTGCTAAAGTTATGCTGAAAGTTATTCTGATTTGGAGGAACTGATTATGTCTATGAAGCAGACCAAGGTCTGGCTGACTCTCTTGATTGCTCTATCGCTGCTGGGCCTGGCTTCGGCTTGCAGCAAGACTCCTGAAGGAACGTCAAACGAAGGCACTACTCCGACAGCGGGTACGCCTTACACCGCCAAAGGGAACGAAGGAACGATAACCGGCACGATTGCTTACAACGGCACGCCTCCGGCGCCCAAGAAGATTGACACTTCTGCCGATCCGGTTTGCGGACAGAAAAGCCCGAACCTTACAACGGAAGATACAGTCGTCAACAACGGCAAGTTGGAATATGCCTTTGTTTACATCAAGGATGGCACGACCGCCGACGGTAAGAAGGTTACCGATTATACGTTTACTACTCCGTCCAACAGCGTGACGCTCGATCAGAACGGCTGTCATTACCGACCACACGTGTTGGGTGCGATGGTCAATCAGAAGTTGAACATCACCAACAGCGATCCGACGCAACACAACATTCACTTTACGCCAAAGAACAATCCTGATTGGAATCAGTCGCAGCCAAATGGCGCGCCACCATTGACGCACTCGTTTGCTCGCTTTGAAGTGTTGGTGCCGGTCAAGTGCAACCAACATCCCTGGATGAAGGCGTACGTTGGCGTGCTAAAGCATCCGTTCTTCGCGGTGAGTGCTGAAGACGGCACGTTCACCATCAAGGGTGTGCCGCCGGGAACCTACACAGTTGCGGCGTGGCATGAAGGCGGCGCCACCGGAACAGAAAAAACGATGCAGGTCACTGTGCCGGCGAGCGGCAGTGCAAAAGCTGACTTCGCTTTCGGCGAAGGAGCAACTGCTGCAGGCGCTCCTGGTCTGGAAATGATGCCGGCGATCGAAGTTCCAGTCGTGGGCCATCACTGATTTTGACTTACGATTGCCAATTTCCGATTGCCGATTGAAAACAAGGCAGTTCAGAGTACAACCTTCAGGTTGCTCTTAGCTTAGTAAAAAGCAAGCTAAAGTTTGGACTCTAAACTGTTGGCGTTTCACCAAAGTAGTTCGGCAATCGGAGATTGGAAGTCGCGTGGCGTTTGAATGAGCAAAGGTTTGTATCGTTTCGCGCTTCTCGTCGCTGGCGCGACTTTTTTCTTGATCATCGCCGGCGCATTGGTGACCAGCCATGACGCGGGACTCGCGACGAACGACTGGCCGCTTTCAAATGGTCAGGTGTTCCCGAAAATGGTGGGTAACCTTTTTTGGGAACATGGCCACCGGATGGTGGCTACGACAGTTGGCTTATTGACAATCGGTTTGGTCGTTTTTCTGTTCCTAAAAGAGAAGCGGCGCTGGGTGCGGCGATTGGGCTTAGTCGCCTTATTGGCCGTGATTGCGCAGGGCCTGCTCGGCGGATTGACTGTCAAATTGAGCCTGCCTTTAGCTGTTTCCGCGGCGCATGGGACGCTGGCCCAACTCTTTTTTTGTACGACGGTCAGCCTGGCGGTTTTTACTTCGCGAAGCTGGTTGGCGAACCGCCCGCTGCTGGATGATCGTGCTGGTCTGCCGCTGAGATACATTTGCACTGCAGCGACGGCAACAGTCTTTTTGCAGTTGATAATTGGCGCTACTTTGCGACATTCGGCAACCTGGGACAAACCACTGCCGACAGATCTTTTATTGACGCACGTCGGCGGCGCAGTTGCCGTTACGTTGTTATTGGGAAGCGCAGCGTTGCTGGTTCTGCGGCGCTATCGCGACGAACCGTTCTTGACCAAACCAGCGACGGTAGCGTTGGCGTTATTAGTCGTGCAATTGTTCCTCGGTCTGGCTGCTTACATAACGCGCACGGCTTCGCCAAACGATCCGCAGCCGTTGAATCCAATGGTTGGAGTTACGGTCGCGCACGTTGCCTGCGGCGCATTGGTATTCGCGACCACAATAGTTTTGACATTGAGGGTATTTAGAGTGCTGCGACCAGCGGAACAGTCACTGAGATTTTCAGCAGCAACGCAACGAGGATAGAGTTCAAGCAGTTTAGAGTACAACCTTTAGGTTGCTCTTAGCTTAATAACCAGCAAGCTAAAGCTTGGACTCTGAACTACAGAACCGTCACCAAGCTTAAATGGAAGAATTCGCAATAGAACTTACCGCCGGAGTAGCTCAGCTTGAGCGATTGAGCGCGCGCGATCGTGTGGCCGCTTATCTTGAGCTAACCAAGCCGCGCATTACTTTTCTGATTGTGCTGACTGCCGCGGCCGGCTTTGCGCTTGCTTCGCCGGGCCGGGTCGACTACCGAGCGATGCTGACCGCGATGGTTGGCATCGCTCTTTTGTCTTCCGGCATCGCCACGCTCAATCAGTACATGGAGCGAGACCTTGATGGCCTGATGCGTCGCACCGCAAATCGGCCATTACCCTCGGGCAAACTTCTTCCCTGGGAGGCGCTCGCTTTTGGCGCCGGTCTTACAGTGGTCGGCGAAATCTACCTGGCAGTTTTAGTGAACCCGCTTAGTGCAGTGTTAGGTTTGACGGTCATCTCTGGATATCTATTTGGCTACACACCACTCAAGACGCGCACTTCGCTTTCCACTTTTGTCGGCGCATTTCCCGGCGCGGTGCCGCCGCTCATCGGTTGGGCCAGCGCGCGCGGCACGATCGGTGTTGAAGCCTGGGTGTTGTTCGCTATTCTCTTTCTCTGGCAGTTTCCACACTTCCTGGCAATTGCCTGGATGTATCGGGAAGATTACACGCGCGCGGGAATTCTCATGCTGCCGGTCGTTGAGCCTGATGGCCGCGTCACTGGGCAACAAATAGTTCTTTACACGGTCATGCTTTTGCCGGTTAGCCTGCTGCCAACTCTGTTGGGAACCGCGGGCAAGATTTATTTTGGCGGCGCAATTGTCTTAGGACTCTTGTTCCTATATTTCAGTCTGCGGGCCGCCTTCTCTAAATCGCGCCAGGCAGCGCGACAGTTGCTGCTCGCTTCAGTAATTTATCTGCCGCTTTTATTTATCTTGATGGTTTTGGACAGGTAAAGGGCCGTAAATAGTGAATCGTAAATCGTAAATAGTTAGCGCTCGACTCCGGAATTGGTTTACACACAACTCGTTTCATAACGTCTACTATTTACGATTTACGATTCACGATTCACTTCTTAAGGAGTAACCGATGGGACGAGCTCTTGCGGTTATTATCTGGATCCTGACTTTGGGTTCAGTAAGTCTCTTTTTCGTTAAGCAGTGGTGGTTTCCTACCGCCATTTCTTCCCACGCTGCGGCACTCGACCGACAATTCCTGATCACTATCATCGTGGTGGGAGTCGCGTTCACGGCGGCCCAGGTCGGACTTGGCTACATGGTGTGGAAATACCGCGAGCGTCCAACCAGCGAGCGCGCACTCTATACGCACGGCAGCAACCGCCTCGAAGTTATCTGGACGATCGTAACCGCCATCATCTTCATCGGTCTCGCCGTGATGGGCCAGAGCGTTTGGGCCTCGCTCCACTTTAGCAAAGCGCCGGCGGGTTCTTTCCAGGTTGAAGTGGTGGCGCAGCAGTTTCAATGGAACTTCCACTACGCGGGCAAAGACGGTGTATTTGGTCGTACCGATCCGAATTTGATAGACGACTCGGCGCTGAATTTTATCGGCCTCGACGAAACCGACCCGAACGCCAAAGACGATCAAACGCACAGTGTCATTGCTATTCCCGCGGGCCGTCCGGTGGAGTTGATCCTTCGCTCGAAGGATGTGATTCATAATTTCTGGGTGCCGCAACTGAGGTTCAAGCAGGACTTGGTTCCAGGCATGGCAATTCGCGTTCACTTCACGGCAAATCAAACGGGCAAATATGAACTTGCCTGTGCGGAACTTTGCGGCCAGCTTCACTTTAAGATGAAGAGTTACATGTTGGTTTTGCCCGAGGCTGAACATCAGGCGCTGATGGCCCTGCCGCAGGAGCAGTTTCAAAGTCGCATTACCGAGTTGTTAGCCAAGTATCCGTTGCCAACTTACTAACTCCGAAAGAAGCGAACTTGCGAGGAGATTAAAGATGACAGCTGAAACGCACGAAGCAGTCCATCGCCACGAGCCGCCGACAAGCTTCATTCGTAAGTACATCTTCAGTCTGGACCACAAGGTCATTGGCATCCAGTACATCATCCTGGCGCTGGTCGCCGTAATTGTCGGCATGACCATGTCGGTGCTGATGCGCATGAACTTGTCCTGGCCCGGCACGAACTGGCCCATCCTGGGAACGCTGTTTCCCGGCGGCGCTCCCGGCGGCGTCATGAATCCGGAGTTTTATTTGTCGCTGGTGACCATGCACGGAACGATCATGGTCTTCTTCGTGCTGACGACAGCGCCGCAGGGCGGCTTTGGAAACTATTTTCTGCCTATCCAGATTGGCGCTGACGACATGGCGTTCCCGTTCCTGAACATGATGTCATTCTGGGTAACGGCGGTCGGCTTCGTCGTAATCCTCGCGGCGATTTTCTTTTCCGGATCTGCTTCGACAGTCGGACCGATCGGAGGTTGGACTGGTTACGCGCCCTTAAGCGCGCTGGGCCAAATAGCAGGACCAGGGCAGGGCATGGGCATGAACCTTTGGATCATAAGTATCGCAATCTTCTGCGTGGGTTCATTGCTGGGCGCACTTAATTTTATTACCACGCTTCTGAACATGCGCACCAGAGGAATGTCGCTGATGCGCATGCCGCTCACCTGTTGGGCCTGGTTCACAACCGCTGTACTCGCATTGCTGTCGTTCCCAGTACTGCTCGGCGGCGGCATCCTGCTGCTGCTCGATCGTCTGGCCGGAACCAGTTTCTTTATTCCCGGCGG
>Ga0137418_10000237_pt1 | contig 36205 bp, 38 predicted proteins | sample CZODoug3_1_2_16f_FD_122242 | JGI IMG/M metagenome (GOLD analysis project Ga0137418, IMG submission 122242) | Vadose zone soil fungal communities from Angelo Coast Range Reserve, California, USA - CZODoug3_1_2_16fungal (Hybrid Assembly) | ecosystem: Environmental > Terrestrial > Soil > Vadose... | reverse complement strand
CTTGTTCTCGGTGAAACTCGTTGCGTCGGGAACGCAGGCGCTGACTCACGACGAAGGAATGCACTTTGGCGAGTTCTCCGACGACGGCAAGCACTATGCCGACACGTACTCGAATGTGCTTGCGCCGCCTCAGCTCTCTGTGTGTGCGGTGGGCGCATCGTGCAGCCCGGTGTGGCAAGCGCGCAGCGTGTCCGCTTACGGATTGAGCGCACCGAAATTTCTGGAGTTCAAGGCGGACGACGGCAGCACTCTCTACGGGCGTTTGCTCTTGCCGGCGGACTCGCCTGCCGGTGGAAAGATCCCGCTGATCGTGAACATATACGGTGGCCCTGCCGCGCAGATGGTGCTTAAGGGCTGGGGCGGCTCCAGCGAACTCTTCGATCAGATTCTGATCCGAAAAGGTTTCGCCCTCTTTGCCGTCGACAACCGCGGGACGCCGGGGCGCGATCGTAAGTTCCAGACGGCGATCCGGCATGAGTTTGGCGCGATCGAATTGAAGGATCAGCTCACCGCGCTGGATCAGCTTTTTGCGCAGTATCCGCAGCTGGATCGGGACCGCCTGGCGATTTGGGGCTGGTCGAACGGCGGCTCGATGACGATTTACGCTATGACACACTCGGAAATCTTCCGCGCCGGCGTGGCGGTGGCTCCCGTGACGAATCAACTGAACTATGACACGATTTATACCGAGCGGTACATGGGTTTGCCCAACGACGACGCGAAAGGATATGCGGAATCCGATGTAACCAGGTCGGCCGCCAAGCTGCACGGGGCGCTGCTGCTGGCCCACGGCACCAACGATGACAACGTGCACCTCCAGAACAGCATTCAGCTGATCGACGCCTTGATCAAGGCCGGCAAGAACTTCCAGTTAATGGTGTATCCGAATAAGACCCACAGCATTGCCGGTCCCGAGGCTCGCATTCACCTGTTTCATATGATCGAAGATCACTTTGAGCAGGAGTTGAAGTAGGAACTGCAGGGGCTGAAGTTGCGGGCACCCATGTACTGGGGTCGAGAACCTGAAACCGCGGGGAACAGGAAGGCAGAGCGGAGGCGAGACGGAGTCTACTACCTGTGCTTCTCGGCCTTTCTCGAAGAACCTTCCTTCGAACCACTTTCTTTAGAAGAGACTTCTTTCGACGAGCCCTCCTTGGAAGATCCCTCTTTCGAAGAACTTTCTGACTTGGACTTATCTTCCTTTTTGGAGTCGTTGCCGGAACCGTCCGAAGAGGATTGCGAAGAAGACTTCTTCGCGTAATCGGTCACATACCATCCCGAGCCTTTGAACTGCACCGCCGGGGCGGAAATCATCTGCTCGACCGGACCGCCGCAGTCCGGACATTTCCTGACCATCCGGTCGGAAAATTTCTGGATTTTCTCAAAGCGGTGATGGCACTTCTTGCACTCGTATTCGTAAAGGGGCATGGGGCGTAAGACTTAAATGAGACTCTTGTGAGGGCACTCACGACCTGCATTTCGATTTTAGGGGTGCAGCTTCACTTGCGTCAATCCAGGCTGCCCAGTCAGAGCTAAACTTTGAGTGATAGACTTCGGCGCATGAAATCAACCGTGAACCGATCGGATGAGGCGCAAGCAACGGACGCCGCGCCCGCGGATCGCAATCGCCGTGAGCTTGATCGAGGAGCAGCCCTCTACCTCGTGGGCACGCCCATCGGCAATCTGGAGGACATCACTCTGCGGGCTGTGCGAGTTTTGAAGCAAGTAGATGCGATCGCCTGCGAAGATACCCGGCAGACGCAGAAGTTGCTCAACCACTACGGCATCACGACGCGCACCATCAGCTATCACCAGCATAATGAGATGACCCGCTCGGCCGAACTGGTCAAGGAAATGCAGGAAGGCGCCAGCCTCGCTCTGGTGACCGACGCCGGAATGCCGGGAATTTCTGATCCGGGATTTCGGTTGGTGTCGCTGGCAATTCGGCATCATGTGCCGGTGGTCCCAATTCCGGGGGCGGCGGCGTTTCTGGCTGCGCTGGTGGCGAGTGGGCTGCCCACGGATTCGTTCCGCTTCAGCGGATTTCTTCCGGCCAAGCGGGGGGAGCGACGGGCGGCGCTGGAGGCGATCAAGGGTTCGCCGCGCACGCAGGTTTTCTACGAGACTCCCCATAGAATCGTAGAGGCTCTGGAAGATGTCGTCGAGGTGCTGGGGGCGCGCCGGCCCGTCGTGATGGCGCGGGAAGTGACCAAGCTGCATGAGGAGTTTCTACGCGGGCGGGTGGGGGAGGTTGTGGAGACGTTGAAATCGCGGGATGGAGTGAAAGGGGAGATCACGCTGCTGATTGGTAAGGCTGAGGAAGCGCCGGCTCGGGTTTCGCCGGAGTCACGGGTAAGCCTGGGCCAGAGGGTTGAACAGATCATGGCAGCAGAGAAGCTCGACGAGAAGGCGGCCCTGAAGAAAGCCGCCAAAGAGCGGGGAGTTTCGAAGAGCGCAGCGTATCGGGAACTGCAGAGGAGAAGGTGAACTGCGCTACTTCCCCGCCAGCTCCCGCTTCACGATTTCACTGACCATCTTGCCATCCACGCGCATGCCGGCTCCGGCGAAGCGGGCCATGACGTTTTTCATCACCGTACCCATGTCTTTCATGCCGGGCGAGCCCATTGCAGCAATAACCGCCTTCACCCCAGCGTCGACTTCCGCCTCGCCCGCGGCTTTCGGTAGATAGGCCTCGATGATGCCGATCTCGGCGGTTTCCTTGTCTGCCATCTCCTGGCGTCCGCCCTTGCTGAACTGCTCGACGGACTCCTTGCGCTGCTTGATCAGCGTGGTCAGCACGGCCTGGGATTCTTTATCGTCGAGGGGCGCCATTTTTTCGATCTCGCGGTTTTTCAGCGCAGTCTTGACCATCCGAAGAGTGGACAGGCGCTGCTCTGCGCGCGCTTTCATGGCGGTCGTGATGTCTTTCTGGATCTGGTCGACGAGGCTCATGGTGGGATTATAGCGGTTGGCGTTATGGACACTGGCCGAAGGTTAGGCTAGACGCATACGCCACCGAATGCGTATGTCGTGCATCTCATCCCAAGGAGGACAATCACTATGGCAAAGCTTGCTATTTGGGCACAACTGGAAGCCAAGCCGGGCAAGGAGCAGGAAGTGGAGAAATTCCTGAAGTCCGCGCAACCGCTGGCCGAAAAAGAACCGGGAACGATTACCTGGTATGCCATAAAAATGGGACCGTCGAGTTATGGCATTTTTGATACTTTCGCCGACGAGAGTGGCCGGAATGCGCACCTGAACGGCGAGATCGCCAAAGCTCTTTTTGCCAAGGCGCAAGATCTGTTCCAAAAACCTCCGGAAATTGCCAAGCCCGAGATTCTCGCGTCCAAGTCTGCGCGCGGGTAAATTCAGGGGTACGCATCGCTTACCCTGAGACTGTTGTGATGAGGGGCAAGGCGCTCTGGTGCCACAATCTGCCAGCTTCCGGTAAACTCCTAGAGAAGAGCATTTTCAGGATCTCAAGGACTTTACCGGAATGCTGCGCAAAAATCGTCTTTTTACTCCCGGACCGACGCCCCTGCTGCCTGCGGCGCAAACGGCAATGGCGTCGTTTACGGCGCATCATCGCACCGCTGACTTCCGTGCGCTGTTTCAGCGCGTGCTGGCCGACATGAAGGAATTCATCGGCACACGGAATGATGTGCTGGTGCTGGCTTGTTCGGGCACGGGCGTGATGGAAGCGTCGGTCTCGAACCTCACCTCCCCCGGTGACAAGGTTCTAGTGCTGACGGCCGGAAAGTTTGGCGAACGCTGGACGGAACTGACCAAAGCTTTCGGTTGCAAAGTCGAGGTACTTAGCCGGCCATACGGCGAGACCTTCTCGCCCGCTGATATCCAGGGCAAGCTCACATCCGACATCCGCGCGGTGTACGTCCAGGCAACCGAGAGTTCAACGGGCGTGCGACACGACGTGGAACGCATCGCGAAGATCGTGCACGCCCAAGACGACACCCTGCTCATCGTGGACGCCATCACTGGGCTGGGCACAACCCAGCTCGACGTTGATTCCTGGGGAGTGGACTTCATCATTGGCGGCTCGCAGAAGGCTCTGATGATGCCTCCCGGCCTGGCTTACTGCGCCGTCAGCGAGCGGGCATGGAAACGCATGGAGACCACTACTTCACCTCGCTTCTATTTTGATCTGCGCAAGGAGCGCAAGTCCGCGGCGAAGGGCGAATCCGCCTATACGCCGGCGACCTCCCTGTTTGCGGCGCTCGGGGCGGCGCTGGACTTCATCCGCGAAATGGGCAACGGAAATCTGGCCCAAGGAGGCAAAGCGCTCGTTGATAATGCTGGATTGTGCGCCGAGATGACACGCGCCGGGGCCAGGGCACTGGGATTAAAACTGTACGCGTCTGCGCCCGCCTCGGCGCTCACTGCCATCTCTTCGCCTGACGGGGTCGACGCCGGCGTGATCGTGAAGGAATTCCGCGAATCCTTCGATGCTGTCGTCGCCAACGGCCAGGGCGAGATGAAAGGCAAGCTCTTCCGCATTGCGCACATCGGCTACTACGACTATCTCGATACAATTGGCATCCTGGCCGCGCTCGAACACGTATTAGCGAAAGTCACCGCCAAGCCCATCGAGTACGGCGCGGCGGTTCGGGCAGCGCAGGAAGTTTACGCCGGCAGTCTATCCGACAAGCGACAACTGATCGGAGCTTGAGAACTGGGCGCAGGGAAAATCGTGAGTCCCCGTCCCAGCTAGTGGATCGAAAAGTTCATCGGCGCTGACGTTTCAGGCTGCGTGCCTCCGCCGTACAGTCCGCCCGCGGTACCGGGGTTGGTCACGGTAACCGGGACGGTGCCAGAACTCATGTCGGCCGAGGCCGCGATTTGTGCGGTAATCTGGTTGGCGCTGACATGCGTGGTCGCCTGGGCCGCACCGTTGAAGTTCACAGCGGCATTGCTTAGAAAGTTGCTCCCGTTAACGGTCAAGGTGAAAGCAGTCCCCGCATTGATACTGCTAGGACTAAGCTGGGCAATGGCGGGCATCGTCCCGGCTTGCGCCGGCATGACCGATTTGGAGTAGCCGCACCCCAGTCCGATCGCCAGTAGCCCGGCGAGCGCTACGATTTGCACAGTCTTCATGATGAGCTCCTCATGGGCAATAGCCCAATGGGAGCAGTCTAGGAACAAACACCAAGCGGTATGTCAGCAGCGAGTCATTTTGGTGTAAGGGTTTTGTCAAGGCCTGGCGCAAAGGCGTTGACAACAAATTTCGATACGGGGAACAACGCATTGGCAAAAGTCATCATCGCGGAAAAGATCTCGGCAGCGGCAGTCGATGAGCTCAAGGAGCCGGGCTGGACCGTGCTCACCTGGGACCAGCTTGATGGCAAGCTGACGACGCATCTGGAGTCTGCGGACGCACTGATCGTCCGCTCGGCGGTACAGGCGGACGCGGCGCTCCTTCAACACGCCAAGAAACTGCGCGTGATCGGACGCGCTGGCGTGGGAGTCGACAACATCGATCTCGACGCCGCCACGCATCAGGGCATTGCCGTGATGAACACTCCGGGTGCGAATGCCGTGGCCGTGGCGGAGCAGACTCTGGGCATGATGCTGGCCATGGCCCGCCATCTCTGCCGGGCGGACGCTCTCATGCACGCAGGAAAATGGGAGAAGAAATCACTGCAAGGCACGGAACTTCGAGGAAAAACCCTGGGAGTTGTGGGTCTGGGGCGCATCGGCATCGAAGTAGCCCGGCGCGCCCACGCGTTCGGCATGGATATTGTGGCGCACGATCCGTTTGTCTCCGTGGGAGTAGCGAAGGAACAGGGAATCCGCATGTCTGGCCTGGACGAACTCTACGCCATCGCCGACTACATCACCCTGCACGTGGGCCTCACGCCACAAACCACGGGAATGATTGACGCCAGTTCGATCAAGAAAATGAAGAAGGGCGTACGGCTAGTGAACTGCGCTCGCGGAGAGTTGGTGAACGAGAGCGATCTTGTGCAGGCGCTGAAGCAAGGCCGCGTAGCAGGCGCGGCGCTCGATGTCTTTGCCGAAGAGCCTCCCAAGAATTCACCCTTGCTTGCGCTGGAAAACGTAGTGCTCACACCCCACACCGCTGGATCCACATACGAAGCGCAGGAGGCCGTGGGAGTACAGATTGCGCGGCAGGTCAAGGAGTATTTGAAGCATGGGGTCATCCAGAATGCGGTGAACGTGCCCTCCGTTTCTGCCGAGGAATATGCCGTGATGCAGCCCTACATCGTCCTGGCCGAACGCTTGGGAGCTTTTCTCGCGCAGGTCTCCGCAGGAACCATTGAGGAAATTTCGCTGCGCTACAGTGGTCACATTGCCGAGTGGAAAACAGAGCTGATTCGAAACGCGGCCATCAAGGGCATCCTGAACCAGGCCCTCGAAGAGAAAGCCAACCTGGTAAATGCCGCGTCGATCGCTGACTCGCGTGGCTTGCGCGTGCACGAAGCGCACAAAGCAAAGGGTTCCAGCGGGGGTTCAGGCAGCGTGCTTTCGATTCTGCTCAAGACCGCGAGCGAAGAGCACTTGGTCAAGGGCGCGGTGCTGCACAAGAGCACGCCCCGATTGCTGCACGTGGATGACATCGACGTGGAGGCCCCCCTCGAACGCAATCTCATCTATTTGCGAAATCGTGACGTGCCCGGTGTGATCGGTAAGGTGGGCACGATTCTTGGCGAGCACAAAATCAACATCGCGAATTTTTCCTTGGGTCGGCGGGCAGCCAACGGAGAGTCTGCGGCGCAACCTGAGGCGATTGCGGTGGTGCACATCGACGGACGCGTACCTGAAGAAGTACTGAAGAAGCTGCGTAAGATTCCAGCCGTGCAGCAGGCCAAAGCTGTCCGGCTGTTTTGATCATCCCCGATGGGCGGCTTCGCCAAGTCGCGAGTGGCCATGGGCAACGGGAAATCGAAAATTGGAAATCACAGACCCCGACCGCCGGGGGGAAATTCACTCTGCGCCGTCCCGTCGCAGTTTCCGGCTCTCGGCCAGCAGGGCCATGGAGTGCATCAAGTTCTGCAAAGTCACAATACCTATGAGGCGCTGGTCTTCGACTACGGGAATGATGCTGAGGTTGCGGGCCGTAAGCTTCCGGAACGCCGAGGCGAGTGACTCCTGCCGTGCTGACACTTCAAAGAGTTTGTTCATCACCGCCTGCACGTAGCCGTTGCCTTCCAGGCGCAGCGCATCAAGGATGCGCTGTTTCGAAATCACTCCTACCATGTCACTGCCGCGAACCACTGGAAAATCGTCCTGTAATGAATGCACCGCCTTTTGCAGGGCGTCTTCGAGCGTGTCTGCGGGCGAGAGCGTGGCGAAGTCGGTGAGCATCACTTCCTCAAGCCGTACGCTGTCGAGCACGGACTGAAATACGACTGCACGCTCCTCCAGTTGCGCGGCCGAGAAGACAATTACCCCGACCATGGTTAGCCAAGTGTCGCTGAACAGGCCGGAGACGATAAGCACCATGGCTATGGTGTTACCGATGGAGACAGCCCGCCGCGTTGCTGCGGAGGAATCCATGGTCCGCGAGAACAACGCTCGCAAAATGCGGCCGCCATCGAGGGGATAGGCTGGCAGAATGTTCAGGCCAGCCAGATACAAATTGGCCCACACCGCACTACGCGGCAGGTTGGCGGACTGGAGGAATGGCCACTTCCAAAGATCAATGCCCGGGGCAACTGCAAAGACAATTCCAGCGGTGAGCGCGGCCAGGGTCAAATTGACCAACGGGCCAACCAGCGCAAATCGGATCTCCCGCTTCCAGGCTGCCACTCCCGACTGCGGCCTCTCCACCCGCGATTCGCCTGCCACGGTCACTCCACAGATGGGCAGCAGAATGACCGCTTTGGGGATGATGCCCGCGCGCGCGGCGGCCAGCATGTGCCCGAGTTCGTGGGCGATGACGCAGGCCAGAATGATTCCCACCAGCGCGAGATCGCGGGGCCCGTTGGCCGAACCGTGTGCTCCGTATTCAGTCCAGAAAATGAACAGGGGTAGGACGAAGAAGGTAAGGTGAATGCGGACTTCAACGCCGAACAGACGTCCTATAGAAACCGACCAGCTTCTCATGAACTCCCGCCACTACAGTTATTCTACATGGATGGATATATTGGTTCGGCCAACCGAAGGTGCATAAGACAATGCGCGTGATCGCCGGCAAATATGGAAGCCGTCCGCTGCATTTGTTGCGCGGAATGAATATCCGCCCGACTTCGGATCGCTTGCGCGAGGCGCTTTTTAACGTTCTGACCGCGGGAAATCCTGCTGCATTGGAGGGCACCGTCTGGATCGACTGGTATGCCGGCACCGGAGCAGTGGGCATCGAAGCGCTAAGCCGCGGGGCCAGTCAGGTTTACTTCGTTGAATCCTCGACCGCGGCCGTCGAACTGATTCGCCGAAATCTGAGTAATCTCGGTATCGAAGGCGGTTTCAAGGTATTGCGGGACGATCTGGCCCGAGCGGTCTGGCGGATGGAGCGACAACATGTGGCTGCCGACATCGTTTTTCTTGATCCCCCCTACAAGATGCGCGATGCGTACAGCGAGACACTGAGAGCGCTGGCGGACTCTAAGCTGGTGTGGGCCATGTCACTGGTGGTTGCCGAGCACGAGAAGAAATTTGATCCTGGGGAAAGGTTTGGACCTCTGGTCAGATTTCGAAAGTTGGTCCAAGGGGATGCGGCCCTGAGCTTCTACCGCCACGGCTAAAGATATTTAAGATAAAACTCTCACCGAGGCCTCCATATTCCGGGCAGCTTGAGTCCTACATCAGCAGCTCATCGGCGCGACGAGCAATGGGATGCTGCATCTCCTCCAGGTCGTTTTTCACCATATTTAATCCGTAAACGCAGCCCTCAAAATTTCTTGAGAGGTTGGCAAACAGCGGCGCGACCTTGGTGTACTCGAAATGTTCGAACTTCGAGACGATGTAATAACTCTCTTTGCCGGCTTTCATCCAATCCACGAAATTTTCCAGACGCTGATGGCGGAGGCGGAAGTGATTGATGCTCTCGGGAAACATGCCGGTGAAAAACAGGGTGTAGTCCCCGATATGCTTTCGCACCTGGCGCTCACGATCAAATGAGGCCGCCGGGCCGGAGACTGGATCAGACTCCAGCAGCATCTCTCCCACATCGGCAAGAGGGCGATCCGCCGTATCGTGAATCTTGAATAGCTGATCGGCGGCACAAAACTCGGCCAGCAGATGCGCGACGTAAGCGATCAACTGCGGGTCACGAAGGTCGATCTCCTCGGCGTAGTGGCGCCCCACCAGTTCTTGAAACAGCTGCTGCAGGGGATGAGATTCCGAAATCATCGTGTTTGTCCCTCCCAGAGCACTGCGCTGCCAGGACTTTCAATCACTCGACCTGCAATTGCTTACCGTGACTGATACCTCACTTCGACTTCAAACGCAAGTGACTTTTGTTTATCTCCGTGATCCAAGTTTCTAATGCATTAGACGTGAGTAGCCGCGCCGGGGTTTTCTTGGGCATGGACGCTGGCACTCGGCCACGTCGGCTGCCAACTTTCGCTCAACGAGGCGACCGTAGCCAGGCTCGATGGACCCCGTAACTTGCGACCAGGAACTCTGTAGAATGGACGGCGTCGAGGATCAGTGTCATGGAACCACGAATAGAACGGCGAAATTTTTCGAGCGGCGCACCCTGGGAACCCATCGTCGGATACTCGCGCGCGGTGAAACTCGGTGCCCATGTTCACGTCTCGGGGACTACGGCCACGGGAGCCGATGGGAACATTGTCGGCCTGGGAGATCCTTACGCCCAGGCTGTGCAGAGTTTGAAAAATATTGAAACTGCTTTGCAGATGGCCGGGGCCGGCCTGAAAGACGTCGTCCGCACTCGGATGTTTGTGATCAATATCGCGGATTGGGAGAAGATCGGCCGAGCCCATGGCGAGTTTTTTGGTGGGATTCGGCCGGCCACGTCCATGATTCAGGTCAGCGCGCTCATCTCTCCCCAGATGCTGATTGAGATTGAGGCCGACGCCTATGTCACGGATGCCGGCAAGGAGTGAAGCACTCTGCTTCGTGGCGGGTTCTTGGATATCTGCCAGGACCTAAGTTTCCAGGATCACTTGCGCGATGGCCTGATCGACAGTGTGAGAAATGGAGAGCGCGGAGTTTTTCACTCCGAGCTGGGCCGCGAATTCCGCAGCCTTCCCGTGAAAAACAATGTTCGGGCGCCCCCCCGGCATGCGCACAACTTCGCAATCGCGCCAGCGCACTCCGTGGTTCCAGCCCGTTCCCAGAGCTTTCATCGCAGCTTCCTTGGCCGCAAAGCGGGCGGCGTATCGCTCCACGCGGTTGGCCTTCGAGTCACAATAGCGCATCTCGCCGGCAGTGAATATCCGTTGCAGAAACCGGCTGCGGAAGCGCTCGATCGCTTTGCGGATGCGCGGAACTTCCGCGATATCAATGCCCGTGCCTACGATCATAGGAAGAACTTTCAATTTCCAACATCCGATTGCCGATGGTTACGAGTTGCCTCGCCATTTCACGCAAGCGGCAATCGCCACTCCGAAATCTACAGCAACCGGTCACCGCGATAGATCAGCCGTCCGTCCACGACGCACGCTTCGGCCGTGAGCTTATGAGCGCGCGCCGTTCCGGGGCCATCGATATGCTGCACCTCATGACGGTGAGCCACAAGCCAATCTGACACCAGCATACGATGACAGCGGAAATAAACTCTCTCCGAACACATGTAGGCGGTCGGCGATTGCTCCGCCAGTGAACACAATTCGGCCATGGCATTCTCAAATTCGGGCGTGAGCATGTGATCGGCGTAATTGCGAAAGCTGACGTTGCGCAGACCAATGTTGGGCGAATCGTCAAGCATCTTCTTGCGATAGCCGCCGAGAGATTTCATCCAAACGTAGGTGATTCCGGCCGCAGGCAAGCTCTTCTCCAGAGATTCGCGATTGAAATGCGGCAAGCGCCGCGACATGGGGAAGGCGCGGATATCAACCAGGGTACGAACGGCATGGGCATTCAAGGCCTCAAGCAAGTCCTCGAACGTGCGAGTTGAATGGCCGATGGTGTTCAGGCGCGCCAATAGGAGTTTGGATGTCAGTTGATCAGGGACCGATTCGGTTCACGACATCTGCGATTGAACAATCCTGCTCGGGAAACACAGTCCGCAAATCCAGTAGCACCCGCCCGTCGGCGACGCGTGCAATCACCGGCGGATCGGATGTGCGAAGCCGTGCGGCAAGCTCCTCGGCGCTAAGCTGCTTACAACTCAACGCCAAAAGCCGCGTCGGCAAGACCGCGGATGGCGCGGCGCCGCCGCCGATGATTGACTCTCCGTCAACGATCGCGACTCTGCACTGCGATGGGGCGAATCTCGCTCTCAGAGCCTCGGCTCGACTTCCGATTTCTTCTTTGGAAAGCCGCATCATCCGCAACGCTGGAATGGCATCGTGATCCCGTTTCACATACGCCAGCAGCGTCGCTTCCAGAGCGGCGTACGTAAGCTTGTCCACGCGCAGAGCACGGAATAGGGAATTCGAACGCATGCGCGCGACCAAATCTTGCCGTCCGCTGATCAACCCTGCTTGCGGGCCACCGAGCAGTTTGTCGCCGCTGTAAGTGACGATGTCCACTCCGCTGCGCAAGTTGTCGAGCAGACCCGGTTCACCGCTAATGCCGATCGCACGCAAGTCAAACAGCGCGCCACTGCCCAGATCCTCCATCAGAGGCACGCCGCGACCCCGCGAGAGTGTCACCATCTCATCCACGGAAGGTTGTTCCGTAAAACCCGTTAGTTCGAAGTTCGAACGGTGTACCCGCAGCAGCAGGCGCGTGCGTTCATTGATAGCGTGCTCGTAATCGGAGATCCGTGTTCGATTCGTCGTGCCGACTTCGCGCAGAATTGCGCCCGACTTCGTCATCACATCCGGAATGCGGAACGATCCGCCAATTTCCACCAGTTCACCGCGTGAGACGATGACCTCGCCGCCTTCGGCCAAAGTATTCAGCGCCAGCAGCACCGCTGCGGCGTTGTTGTTGACGACAATGGTGGAGACGGCGGCCGCTGCAGGGACGGGGCCGCCCGTCCGAACCGACCCCAAGCCGGCGGATTTCGTCGAAACATCTCCCGGCACATAATCGTCGCCAAGAAGTTTGCGAAACAGGTGGTCGACATGGACATCACGCTTGCCACGATTGCCCGATTTGAGATCAAACTCCAAATTTGAGTAGCCGGCTCCCGCCTGGCGAACATGCTCCAGCGCAACCTCGGCCAGGGGAGCTCTGCCCAGATTGGTGTGCAGGATTACACCCGTCGCATTGACCACCGGACGCAGTGAATAGCCCAGATCCTGGCGAAGTTGGCGTTCCACGGCAACCTCGAGGTTCGAGAGCGCGAGGTCGACACCCCGATCATCGAGTTCTCCCAAGCCGATCTCGCACCGCAAACGCTCGAGCACGGCGCGCACCGCGTCCAGCGCGGCAGCATGGCCATGATCGAGGGTGAGCGAGGACACTCGAGGACCGTGCATAAGCTCATCCACGGAAGGGAGCAAACGGAAAAGGTCTTTTTGAGCAGCCTTCTTCACCGGGAAATTATCCCACGAACGGAATCTCAGGATGCCTCGATTTCCGGTTTTGTCCGATGCCGAAGCCTTCAGAGGGTATGCAGGTAGGCCAGCAAATCAGCCATCTGCTGTGGAGTGAGCACCTGGCTGTAACCCGGCATGTCCTTGCGGCCATGGCTGATGATGTCTAACACCCGCTCGTCATTCGCGGGAAGTCCGCTCACCGAAAGATATTGATGCTTGAACAGGCCTTGCAGTCCCGGACCTTTCTTGCCTTTGGTCGAATAAGGCTCGTGACAACGCTCACAGCGATCTTCGTAAATCCTGCGTCCCCCCGCCTGCTGGGCAGTTAGTCCCAGCTCCGCATCCGACTTCCGTCGTTGAACGTCACAGCCTAAAGTTGAGGCCAGAGAGAACCAAACTACAAGCGCGGCGAGGACGCCACGACGGCATTGCGCTCGCGATGTTGCCCCTGATTTCTCGGACTGCTGCAGTAACCCTCGCATGCGTCTCGTCGTGCCCGGATCTGTCAACACAGCAAGCCCGGCCACTTTACAATAATAGAGCAAGCCATGCCCGTTTCCTTGAAGCGCATTTATGAACCGGCCTCGCGCAGCGACGGAGCCCGCATTCTGGTGGATCGTCTCTGGCCTCGCGGTCTCAGCAAGCAGCGCGCCGCAGTGGACCGGTGGCTGCGCGATCTGGCCCCTTCACCTGAGCTGCGTGAGTGGTTCCATGCCCATCCTGGGCTATGGAGCGATTTCCGACGGCAGTATCTCAAAGAGTTAGCGCGTCCTGAAGCCGAACAAGAACTGCGGACGCTCTACACCTTCCCGCACCACAAGAGACGCCTCACCCTCCTGTTTGCCGCCAAGGATGAAAGACGCAACAATGCAGTGGTGCTGAAAGAGTTGCTGGACGGGATGCGGAAGCCACCGACCGGCACGGGTCCCGGCGCCATTCGCGCCGCCAGGAAGCAAGATGCGGCGATGCGGCGCCGCTAGGCAATCCCACAGATCGAACCCCAGATTTTCTCGTACTCACTTTTCTCGCTTCGCCCGGGTTTTCACTTTCAGTTAGAATCGACGCGGATGAGAGCTGTTTTTCAGTGGAGCCTCGGAGCGCGTGCCCTAGAGCTCGGGAAACGCACGCTGATCATGGGAATCGTGAATGTCACGCCTGACTCTTTTTCTGACGGCGGCTTATATCTCGACAGCGGCACAGCGGTGGAACACGCTGTTCGTATGCTCGACGAAGGTGCGGATATCATCGACGTTGGCGGTGAATCCACGCGTCCCGGAGTGAAAGTGGGGGCTGGGGGAAATCCTCAAGCGCCGGCGGAATCGAACCAGAATGGAGTCACCGCAAATCTCGCGGTCACTGCCGAACAAGAACTCACGCGCATACTCCCGGTTATCTCTGCGCTCAAAAAACAGCGACCACGGGCAGTGGTCTCCGTCGACACCTACAAATCTAGTGTAGCGCGAGCGGCAGTCGAGGCGGGAGCGGAGATCGTAAACGACGTCAGCGGCTTTCGCTGGGATCGGCAGATGGCAAAAACGGTTGCGGAATTGAAGTGTGGCGCGCTGCTCATGCATATGCGCGGACGGCCGGAGGAATGGCGAAGCCTGCCGCCGCCCGGCGACGTTGTGCTCCTGGTAAAGCGCGAACTCAAAGAATGGGCGGAATCGGCTATTCTCGCCGGTGTACGAAGGGAACGAATCGCGATCGATCCGGGCTTCGGCTTCGGCAAGAATTTTGACGAAAATTATCCGCTGCTGGCTCGGTTCAACGACTTGCAAGCATTAGGATTCCCGTTGGTTGCCGGCACTTCCCGTAAATCCTTTGTCGGACGGACGCTCGCCAAAGATGGTAAAGACGCGCCCGCGCAAGAGCGTTTGTTCGGAACTCTCGCAACCCATACCGCGCTGCTCCTGAAGGGCGCACACATTCTGCGCACGCACGACGTAAAGGCGGCCGTGGAAGCAGCTCGCGTTACCGACGCCATTCTTCAGGCGCGCTGAAAATAGACCGAGGGGAATCTAAAACATCTTTGTCGAGTCCAGCAGGATGGTCACCGGCCCTTCATTGACGAGTTCCACTTGCATCATTTCCTGGAATCGGCCCGTTTCGCAGCGCAAGCCGGATTTTCTCAGCTGTTCGACGAAAAATTCGTACATCGCGCGTGCGTTCTGGGGTGGGGCCGCATCGTCGAATGAGGGCCGCTTGCCCCGGCGGACGTCTCCATACAGCGTGAATTGCGAAACCACCAGGATTCCGCCGCGTATGTCCTGAACGCTGCGGTTCATTTTCCCACGTTCATCTTCGAAGATCCGCAACCCAACGATTTTCTCGGCCAGGTAGCAGGCGTCAGCCTCAGTGTCGGATCTGCCGACGCCCAGCAAAACCAGCAGCCCAACGTCAATCGCGGCGATCCTCTCGTCGCTCACCGTGACCCGGGCACGGCTCACGCGCTGCACGACGGCCCGCATCTGGTTTGACCGCTACGAGTGACCGCAGTTAGGATGCAGAAGGTATACCACAAGCCTGGATCGGTCACCGAATCCGCGCTTCCTTTACAGCCATTTAGCCGGACTATTACACTACAAACTCGCCTTTTTATTGACCTGGCACGCAAAGCTGGCGAAATGGTGGACTACCCGAGCGCGGCCTGACCGGAAAAGTAGCGGACCGCGACCCCGGCGACCTGGAATCGGCGTTCGAACAAAATCGAGGCAAGCGAGGAAAAATATGGCAGCAGTGGACGAGAAAGTTAAGCAAATTATTGTGGAACAACTGGGCGTCGATGAGGGCGAAGTCACATCGAGCGCCTCGTTCGTAGACGATCTGGGCGCGGATTCGCTCGATACCGTCGAACTGGTCATGGCTTTCGAAGAGGCCTTCGATATTGAAATTCCCGATGAAGACGCGGAGAAAATCCGCACCGTGCAGGACGCGGTCGATTACATCTCCAAGCACTCGAAAGGTGGCAAGTAGTTTGGGACGCAGGGTCGTCGTTACCGGCCTGGGGCTGATCTGCGGAGTGGGCAATACCACCGGGGACGTGTGGAGAGCCCTACTTGCGGGCAAGAGCGGGGTTGCACGCATCACGCAGTTCGATGCCGGCAATTTTGCTTGCCAGATCGCGGCCGAGGTCAAAAACTTCGACCCTTTGAAGTTCATTGAGAAAAAAGAACTGAAAAAGATGGGACGTTTTATCCATCTGGCTATCGCGGCCTCCGACGAAGCCATGCACATGTCAGGCCTCAAGATCACTCGAGAGAATGACGAACGGGTTGGGGTCCATATCGGCTCGGGCATCGGAGGCTTCGACATCATCGAGCGCGAGCATACGGCGCTGATGGAAGGCGGTCCGCGCAAGATATCTCCCTTCTTCATTCCCGCGGCAATCGTCAATTTGGCGGCTGGGCACGTCTCCATGCGCTATGGTGCAAAGGGACCAAATGAAGCGACGGCTACGGCCTGCACTACCAGCGCACATTCCATCGGCGATTCCTTCCGCATCATTCAGCACAACGACGCCGATGTCATGATAGCCGGCGGCTCGGAAGCCGCGATCACTCCCATGGGTGTTGGCGGATTCGCGGCTATGCGCGCTCTTTCCACGCGCAATGACGATCCCGAGAAAGCCAGCCGACCGTGGGACAAGGACCGCGACGGCTTTGTCATCGGCGAGGGCGCAGGCATCCTGATCCTTGAAGAGTTGGAATACGCTCGGAAGCGCGACGCTCCGATCCTGGCTGAAATCGTTGGCTACGGCATGAGCGGCGACGCATATCACATGACCCAGCCGGCTCCGGAGCATGAAGGCGGCTTCCGCGTGATGCGCAATGCCGTGCGCGATGCGGGCCTTGGTCCAGATGTCGTCGGTTACGTGAACGCGCACGGCACATCTACTCCGATCGGCGATACGCTCGAAGCTCATGCCATCCGCAATTTCTTCGGAGAGCACAAAGTTCCCGTCAGCTCCACCAAGTCAATGACAGGCCATCTTCTCGGTGGTGCGGGCGGGCTCGAGGCCGGAATTACCGTGCTGGCGCTTCGGGATCAAGTACTGCCTCCAACCGTCAACCTGGAAAGCCAGGATCCGGGAACTGCGGGAATGGATTTTGTTGCCAACCACGCCCGTAAGACGGAAATTGAATACGCCATGTCGAATTCTTTCGGTTTCGGTGGTACCAACGGGGCGCTGCTGTTTCGTCGCTGGTCGGCCTGACCGGCTTAAGAGAACTCTGTGCTTGCGCAGCCCCTGGCACAACCTAATGATTGGATTGCTGCCTCGGGACTCTCTCAATCTGCAATAGATTCATAGACTTGCGTCAATTACTCCTGAGTGCCACTGAAGTAATGGCACGTTTGTACTTGTCTGACTAGCCCATTCGGGTCTTTGCAAGTGCCAGATCCCAGGCCAGAATAGACCATTCGTTGCGCACGCGGTTCCCGACCATGGAAAAAGCCTTCACTGCCGCCTTCGCCACCGCCTTCGCTCCCGCCTCTCTCATCAGAAAGGCCGGGGCCCGTACCGCACTGGTCAACCTGAAAGACTCGGCACGAAGCCTTCTGTCCGAGTGCTTCCGGCAATTTGGCATCGAGACCGTGGCCATTTCCGCAAATGCCGCCGAGCGGTTTCACACGGAGAAGTTTGAGGCGTGCGTGCTGACGCTTGACTCTGGCGCGGAGGCCGTGATGCAGGCAGCCCGCAGCTCGCCGTCCAACAGCCGCCTCGTGATTTATGGCGTCGGAGGCAATGCGCAGCACGCCATGCGCTACTCCAAGTACGGAATCAACGCCATGTTTCACGAGCCCTTGGAGCGGCCTGCCGCTCTCAAATTAGTTCGTGCCACCCGTCTTCTTGTGCTCCACGAATTCAGGCGCTATGCCCGCATCCCGGTCATGACTGAGGTCTCAGTGGTATGCGCCGACGGGCGCAGGTTAAGCACCAGCAGCGCCGAAATTAGCTCCGGCGGTATGTCGTTGAAGAGTGCGGAAGATATTTCTGCCGGTACCAACGTAGACGTCTCCTTCGCCCTGTTGACCCTGCCTCGAGTCAATGTTCGGGGCGTGATTAGCTGGTGCAAACCCAAATCATTTGGGGTACGTTTCGATTCCGCTGATGAACGCCGCCACAAGATCAAAGAGTGGATAGATTCCTACCTGGAAAGCTAGAGACCCTCTGATTTTGGCTGGCCGAGCGCTTCGGCGGGGCAATCAATTCCCCCCACTGTCCAGGGCTTTTAGCCCTTGTGCTCCCGCACATTACAATAGCCACGTGAGCGAAGTCAGCACACCTCCAGCTGCTACCGCCCAGCCCGCATCCGGCGCCCGCCGCTTCACCCTCCGTCAAAGAATCATTCTCAGCATGATCGTCTGGGGTGGATCCACGCTGATCCGCCTCATCGGCGCCACTCTGCGCGTTTGCGTCTCCCGCGAAGAAGGGGCCCCCGCCCGGGAAGCCCGTCCGGTGATCGCCTCTTCGTGGCACTCGTGCATCATTCCCTCTACCTATATATGCCGCGATCTCGGCATACGGGTGATGAGCAGCAACAGCTACGACGGCGAGTATATGGGCCGCATCGCCATCAAGTTCGGGTTCGTCCCCGTGAAAGGCTCGAGCAGTCGAAATGCGGTCCGCGCTCTCCTCGGATTGCGTCGCGCACTGCAACAGGGTTGGACCGTATCCTTTACCCTCGATGGCCCACGCGGTCCACGTTACAAGGTGAAGCCGGGTCCGGTTGCGCTGGGACGAGCCACCGGCGCGCCTCTCGCGATGTTTCACATTGCACTCGACAAAGCCTGGGTTCTTAACACCTGGGACCGATTGATTATTCCCATGCCGTTCTCGCGGGCCATGATGCGCATCGGGAAGTCCATTCCGGTCCCCGCTGACGCCACGGATGAGGATCTCGAACGATACCAAGCCCAGCTACAGGAATCGCTCGACCGTGTGGTGGAGTTCGCAGACGCCAACGTAAGCCAGGTTGGTTCAGCCGAGTTTCCGTGCTACAAGCGTGATGCCTGATCCCAAGCCCAGGGCACGATAAAAATTTGACTTCCACAACTTTGCCCCGGTAAATTCCTCACACCAGTTCTTTCTTGCTCTTTCAAAAGTCCTTCGATTTGCGCGTCTTTGCCATTTCGGCAACGACAGGGAAGCGGGTGAAAACCCCGCGCTGCCGCGCAACTGTAAGCGAGGAAATAGCAGCCGGTCACTGGGGGATACCCGGGAAGGCCGGCTGCCGCAATCGGATGTTGTCGGATCGCCGCGTTTTTACCGCGATCAGGACTCATCCTCACTCGCAAGCCAGGAGACCGGCGCAAACCGTCCACCGCAACCCTTTCGCGTGTAAAGGAGGATGGTATGCGTGCATTTTGCGCTCTGCTTTTTGTTGGTTCCTACGTGGCCGCGTCGTTAGCTGCTGATCTCAAAGTCAAGGTCGTTGATCCCCAATCCGCAGCCGTCTCCGGAGCCCAGGTATCGCTGCTCAGGAATAACCGACCTGCCCTGCGCACCGCCACCTCCGCCGGAGATGGAACTGTCTTGTTTGAAAATGTTCCCGACGGTGAATACCAGGTGCAGGTTCTCGCCCCGGGATTCGCCAGCCTCACCGTCGCTGTAACTGCTCCCCACCCTGCCTCCCTCACGGCACAACTCCAGTTGGCCACGGCCACGGAGGTGGTGGTCGTGGTCGCCACGCGCACACCTGTTCCCGCAGCCGACTCGGGAGCCAGTGTCGCGGTCTTGGAGGCTGCACAGCTCCAGGTGATGCAGCCTCTTGACGCCTCCGATGCACTCCGTTTGCTTCCTGGCGCCATCGTGGAGACCGCGGGGCAGCGTGGTGGCTTAGCCTCGTTGTTCGTGCGCGGCGGGGATTCCCGTTACAACAAGGTGCTCATTGACAGCGTGCCGGTGAACGATTCCGGCGGCACCGTGGACTTCGGGCCCGTCCCATTGACCGATGTCTCTCGGGTCGAGTTTGCTCGTGGCGCCCAGAGCACGCTCTACGGTTCCGACGCCATGACCAGCGTTGTACAGATGTTCAGCACCACAGGCAATACCCACACTCCCGAACTTCGCTTTGGCGCCGACGGCGGAAACTTCGATACCGCCCATGGCTTTGCCCGCTTCTCGGGCGCACTGCGTCGCTGGGACTACAACGTTTTCGGCGATCAGTTCAACAGCGCCGGCAAAGGCAGGAACGACGATTACTCTAACTCTCTCCAAGGGGCCAACCTTGGCCTCGAGCTCAGCCCCAGCGCGCTGCTCCGGGTGCGTGCGCGCCACGCCGATAGCCACACCGGTGTGCAGGGCGAATGGGACTTCAACAACCAGCCCCTGCTTCCGCCCGACGCGGATCAGCAGGCACGCACCAACGACCTTTTAGGAAGCGCCGAATTGACCCTGAGCGGTCCGTCGGGCTGGCAGCACCGCTTCACCGGCTTCGAATATAACCACAGAAGATCTAACCAAGATAGCGTCCCCGATCGAGGCTGCGATCCTACGAATTTTGTTTTCCTCGACTGTCCCTTCCACGCCGTCGACCATTTCAACCGCGCCGGATTTGACTATCAGGGAGATTATTCCGAGCGCAGCTGGGCGCATACCACCCTCGGCTTGGAATGGGAAGACGAAAACGCCTTCGTGGGCGACACCAACTTCCCGCCCGTTACTCACGGGTTGCGGCGCAACCACGCCGGCTACGCCCAGCAGGTGCTAGAGATCAACAGGCTATCTGTGGTGGTCGGAGGCCGCTTTGTTCACAATGAAACCTTCGGCATCAAATTCGTGCCCAGGGTGGCCTTGAGCTACCTGGCGCTGCGTGGCGGCCAATTCTTTTCCGGGACCCGGCTGCGGTTTTCCTACGCCACCGGAATCAAAGAGGCGCGTTTCGAAGAGGCTTTCGCCAGCGGACCGGGAATCGTTCCCAATCCTCATCTGAGAGCGGAAGAAAATCGCGCCTTTGAGGCGGGGATGGAGCAGTTATTGCTTTCGGGACGGTATGCGTTTTCGGCCATCTATTTCAACAACCTGTTTCGGAACCAGATTGACTTTGCCCTCGTCGATCCCAACACATTCACCGGCGAATACAAAAACATTGACAAGTCTTTCGCTCAGGGCGCAGAGGTGGAATTCCACGGCCGACTGCTCTCGCGCCTGTCCTTCGACGCCGCCTACAACTATGCGTCCACTCAGATCCTTGAGCAGCCCTTCGCTTTTGACCGGCAGCACGAGCCAGGAAATCCATTGCTCCGCCGTCCCAAACATTCGGGAAGCCTGTTGCTCTCATACTTGGGTGGCCGCTGGGCCGCGAACTTGGGCGGCAGCTTTGTCGGACGCAGACCGGATTCTGATTTCTTCGTGTTGCCGACCCCAGTGGATCACGCCGCAGGCTACGCCCGAGTGGATCTCGGCGGCTGGTACGCGGTCCATCCCCGCATCACCGCATACCTGAACATCGAGAACGCTCTCGATCGGCGGTACAACGAAGTCGTGGGCTATCCCGCCTTACCCATCAATTTCCGCGCCGGATTGCGCTTCCGTATCGGAGGAGATTAAGAATTCAGCGAGGGACCGCCGCCTCGGCTGTCCAGCCGAGCGTAGCGAAGGTTCTTCTAAGTGGGCCGCGCCGGGTCGGTGCCTAGCTGGTCTTGTGTGGCGAGGCGCCCGCCGGCACGGGCATGGAAGCCGCCATCTTTGCGCCAAAGTATTTCGCGCGCGCCAGCAGTAGTTTTTCGACCTCATCTTCCCCGAGCGGCTGCTGCCGGCCGAGCAGGTGCGTGACTAGGGCAATTTGGGCAAAGTGCTCCACGGTTTCCATCTTCATGTAAGCGTGCTCCAGGGTGTCCCCATAGGCCACCACCCCGTGGTTCGACATGAGAATGGCGTCGTAATGGGGTACGTAGGGCTCGAGAGTTTCAGCCAGTTCAGAGGTCCCGGGCGTTCCGTAGCGCGCCAAAGGAATCGACCCCAGCCCAATGACGACCTCGCACACCAACGGCTCATTGAGGGCCATGCCAGCCGCCGCAAAGCCCGTCGCCGTCGGCGGATGCGCGTGCACGATTGCCGTGATATCCGGCCGCAGGTCATAAATCAGAAGATGCATGCCAATTTCGCTGGTCACCGCCCGGCGCCCGGCGAGTCGGTGTCCTTCGAGGTCCACCACGACCAGATCCGCCGGTCGCATGGCTCCCTTGCTCACACAGGTGGGTGTGACCAGAATTCGCCGGTTGTCCAGCCGGATCGACAGATTTCCGTCCATCGCCGCAACGAAGCCACGCTGGTGCAGCATGCGCCCGAAGCGAACGATTTCTTCCCTTGGTTTGCGATCAGCGGCCATGGAGAGTTTGGGGGGAGCGGCGAAAACACACCGCAACACAGACCCCGCATACTACAGCACTGTACGCCAAGAGACAATCCAATTTACTCATAAAAATACGAAATTTCTCGAAAATATGAAATTTTTCAGCCGATTCAAGAACCGCCTAACGCAGCCTTTCGGACTCTCTCCCTGTAATCTGACTGGGTGCAGGTTTCCGACTTCCACTACCATCTTCCCGACGACCTGATCGCGCAGGAACCCCTTGCGGATCGCTCTGCATCGAGGATGTTGCAGGTGGAGAAATCGAGCGGGCGCCTCTCGGATCGCCACTTTCTCGATTTCCCGGCTGTCCTGCGATCCACGGATCTCCTGGTCCTCAACAACACTCGAGTGCTTCCCGCCCGGCTGTATGGCCGCCGCGCCGGCATCAGAGCGCAGCCCCCGAGTCGGCACAACCCCGCCGCCAGGGATTTCCTCCACGGCCGCGTCGAAGTCCTGCTCATCCGCCAAATCTCAACAGATCCCAACCACTGGGAATGCCTGGTCCGCCCCGGACGCAAAATCTTGGTCGGAGAGCGCCTGTTTTTTGGAGAGAAGGACGAACTGCAAGCGGAAGTGATCGCCCGGGCTTCGTTCGGAGAGCGCAAGCTTCGGTTTCTTCCCGTGCATGACTTTTTTGCCAGGCTGGAGCAAATTGGACACATCCCCCTTCCCCCCTATATTGCCCGCCCGGATTCTCCCGTCGACCGGGAACGCTACCAGACTGTCTACGCAGAAGCCCGAGGATCTGTAGCCGCTCCCACCGCCGGTCTCCATTTCACCCCAGAGATCCTGGCTCGCATCAGGGAGCGCGGCATCGAAACCGCTAACATCACCCTCCACGTGGGCCTGGGAACATTTCAACCCGTACGGGTTGAGCGTGTGGAGGAACACAAGTTACACTCCGAGTCTTATTCCATTACGACCGAAGCCGCGGCAAAGATTGCCACGGCACTCAGGGAATCTCGCCGCGTGGTTGCCGTAGGTACAACAACAGTCAGGGCTCTGGAGCACGCGGCCCAGCGCGGATCCGGCACCGTCACCGGGGGCCAAAGCGAGGCCAACATGTTCATCTATCCCGGATACGATTTTAGGGTCGTCGGCGCGTTGCTAACCAACTTCCACTTGCCGCAATCCACCCTGCTCATGCTGGTAAGCGCCCTGGGGGGCCGCGAAAACATTCTACGTGCCTATCAGCATGCCGTGGCCGCGCGTTACCGTTTTTATTCCTACGGCGATTGCATGTACCTCGAGTAGTCTCCTAGCCCCGCCTGCAGCGCTGCGCTATACTTTTTCTCCGGAGAAGATTCCTTCGGAGAAGATCATGACCACCCTGGCGAAAACGGTCTCCATTGCGGATTTCGTAGCCGAATTGCGGAAGTTTCCCGACGCCGCTTTCGATCAAACCGAACAGATCTGGAAATTTCTTCAGGACACTCCGGTCGCTTCCGATTCGCTGGCCCCCTATCTCACCTGGGACGCGCAGCATTACACCCGCAATTTGGTCGACAAGACCCCACTCTACGAGTTGGTTGCCATTTGCTGGGAGGTCGGCCAGGTCAGCTCCGTGCATAACCACCGCGACCAGAATTGCTGGATGGCCGTCCCCATCGGTCGCTTACAGGTTGAAAATTTCCGTGTCCTCCATCAGGACGTCGATGCCGGCGTGTGTAAGCTGGAACCCACCGATACCATAGAGATGAATATCTCCCAACCTTGTGCCGTCGACCCGCGTGAGCCCGTGCATCGTGTGCTCAATCCCCGCCCCTTCAATGCGCGCGCTGTCAGCCTGCACGTCTATTCCCGGCCCTTCGACACCTGCATCGTCTATTCAGCCGAACAAGGTACGTGTGGTGAGATTCAGCTGCACTACACCACCGAATACGGCAAGTCTTGCAAGTGACTTCCGGAATCTTGGCGAAGCGGCATCGGTCGGCGACAATCTCTGCTCAAGGAACGCGTCGCAAGAACCGCGCCAACGATGAAGAGGTTCTCATGGCTGCTGCTCGGTGGCTATTGGCATTTGGCTATGGCTTTGTCCGCGAAAATCTCCAGCCCAGGTTGCTAGCCGTGTTCAATCGACTGCCGCAGGCCGACTCCGGTAAATCGGAATCCGCAGAGACCGAGCCGCAACCCGCCCCTCAGCCGGTCGCGCAGCCAATGTTGAAGGTTGTCAGTCCCCTAGCCGCGTGGATGGGCAAAGACGAATCGGAACAACCCAGGCAGGAACATTCCGCACCCAGAAAACCCGATCCCTCGGATCACATCGCTGGCTCCCCGGTGGGCAGCACGAACACCATCCTGCATGGAACCTTCGCCCTCAGCACGCTGATCAAAGTTCCATTCGAAATTCCAGCCCACGCCGCCACACCGCACCTGCACGGGACCTTCCGGTCCTTTGTCCAGCACGCCGGAGCCCAGTCCGACGACGACAGCGCGAACGTGGACTTTCTCGTCCTCAACCAACAGCAATATACCGAACTGGCGAACGGGCGCCCGAGCGAAGCACTATTTTCAGCAGAGGCAACGCATGATCAGGAAGTGAACCTCGGCCTCCCCGTCTCTCAGGCTGAAGCGCAGAAGTATTACCTGCTGTTTCGCAACCGCTCCCGAAAAGAGGGCAAGAAAATCGTGGAAGCAACCTTTACCGTGGATTTCTAGCCCGCATTTTCTGCTGATAAACTATCTAGTTGTCTCCACGAAAACAATCTTCGCTCGCAAAGGTTGAGGCTGCCATTGCTTCATCCGGGCCTTCGTCTGCCCGCAAAGTGGCGCAGCCGCAGGCCCGCTCCGACCAAGGTCGAATCTTCCTGATCGACGCCATGTCGTTCATCTTCCGCGCCTATCACGCCATGGCGCGGCAGCGCCCGATGTCGACCAGGACTGGTCTGCCCACAGCGGCGATTTACGTCTTCCTCAACATGCTGCGCAAGCTGCGTGATGATTTTGCGCCGGAATACTTGGCCGCGGTTTTCGATGTAGCCGCACCTACCTTTCGCGATGAGCAAGCCGAGGCCATTACGAAGGTCCGTAAGTTTGACATCAAGACGCAGACCTTCACCGAGATCGAATACAAAGGTTACAAAGCCAATCGCGTCGCCATGCCCGAGGATCTGGCACAGCAAGTCCCATACATCCGCCGCGCGCTGGAGGCGTACCGCATACCCATTCTCGAGCTTGCGGGTTTCGAAGCCGACGACGTGATCGGAACTCTGGCCCGCAAGGCCGCAGCTACCTCGTACTTTGTCTACGTGGTCTCCAGCGACAAGGACATGATGCAGCTGGTGAATGAAAGAGTCTGCGTGCTGAATCCGCCCAAAGACAATTTGATCTGTGACGCCGCGAAGGTGGAAGAAATCCTCGGCGTTCCACCCGAGCGCGTGATTGATATCATGGCTCTCCGCGGTGACAGCATCGACAACATTCCCGGAGCCCCCGGCATTGGCGAAAAAGGGTCGGTCGAGATCATCAAGCGCTTCGGCTCCGTAGAGCAAGCTCTGGAGCGCGCCGCCGAGGTCGAGCGCAAGACCTACCGCGAATCCCTGCAGAACAATCGCGACACGATTCTGTTCAGCAAGAGCATGGCGACCATCGCCACGAACGTTCCCGTGGAACTTGATGTTGAAGCCATGCGCGCGGGCAACCCCGATGCGGAATCGCTGAAGGCGCTTTTCACTGAATTGGAATTCACTTCACTGCTCAAAGAGTTGTTGCCGGTCACAGAAGTTACGGAAGCGCACTACTCGGGGGCACATTCTGCCGCGGATGTGGAAGCGGTCCTCAATTCCGTAGTCGCAGGTGGCGCGCTGGCCATCGCCATCGAGCAGGCGGAAGTCGCCTCCACGCCAGAGCAAGAACCCGCCGAGGAGGAGTCGCAAGAACGCATGCTGCCGCTCTGCGCGGCGGCCGCCACCGTGACCACACCGGCATCCCGCCGCGCCGCGATATCCGCAGCTGCGGGCTCAGCCCTCACGGTGCGTCTGGACTCAGGCGAAGCAGCAGCGAAACTTCGTGCCGCCCTGGCCGACAAATCCGTCGCCAAAGCCATTCACGATTACAAATCCGCAATTCACGCGCTCGATGCTCTCGCTGTCCATCTTGCGGGGGTAAAGCACGACTCCACGCTGTATTCATACCTGCTCGACCCCACGTACTCATCCCACCTCCTCTCCGACGTAGCTCTGCGCCGCTTCAACCTCAAGCTCTCGGGAGAGCTTGCCGAAGCCGCCGACATGACCTTCCGGCTGGCCGTCGCTCTCCGCGAAGAACTTGAACGCGAAGGACTCGCGAAGCTTTACGAAGAAATAGATCTGCCGCTCGTTCCCGTGCTGGCCCGCATGGAGCATTGCGGAGTGAAGATCGACACCAAAGCCCTGGCAAAGATGTCCACAAAGCTGGAGCGCGAAGCCGAGGCCAAAGCTAAAGAAATCTATGATGTCGCCGGAACCGAATTCAACATTAGTTCCCCCAAGCAATTGGGCGACGTACTGTTCAACAAGCTGAACTTGCCGACCCCGGTCAAATACGGCAAAGGCAAGAAGATTTCGACTGCGGTCGATGTGCTCGAAGGCCTGGCCGAAGATCATCCCATCGCCCGCATGGTTCTCGACTACCGCCAGCTCACCAAGCTCAAATCGACTTACGTCGACGCACTTCCGTCGCTTCTCGACCCCGCCAGCGGTCGCCTGCACACCACCTTCGGCCAGACCGGAACCGCCACCGGACGCCTTTCCTCCGCCAATCCCAATCTCCAGAACATTCCCATCCGCACCGAGTTAGGACGCGAAATCCGCGCCGCATTCATCGCCGAGCCCGGCCACGTTCTCCTCGCCGCCGATTACTCGCAAATCGAACTTCGCCTGCTCGCCCACTTCTCCCGCGATCCCTTGCTGGTTGAGGCCTATCGCCGCGGCGACGACATTCACACCCTCACGGCCTCCCAAGTTTTCGGCGTTCCTCCGCTCATGGTGACGTCCGATCACCGCCGACAGGCCAAAGTGGTCAATTTCGGAATCGTCTACGGTCTCTCCGCCTTCGGCCTCTCACAAAATCTCGGCATCGAGCCCGCCGCAGCCAAACAGTTCATCGCTGCCTATTTCGAGAAATACAAAGGGGTTCGCACCTTCATCGACAAAACACTGGATGAGGCTCGCCGTGACCTGAAGGTGAGAACGCTCTTTGGACGGGTGCGCCCCATCCCCGATATTAATAGCAAGAACTCCAACCAGCGAGGTTTCGCCGAGCGCACCGCCGTAAACACTCCGCTGCAGGGCACCGCCGCCGATTTAATTAAACTAGCCATGATCCGCATCGATGCCGCCCTCGAAGAACGCAACCTGAAATCCCGAATGACGTTGCAGGTTCACGACGAACTGGTCTTCGAAGTCCCCGACAAAGAAGTGGAGACCATGCAGTCTCTGGTCCGCGAGCAAATGGAAAAAGTGCATACTCTGGCCGTGCCGCTGTTAGTGGAAATCGGCATCGGCCCCAACTGGAGGGATCTCGAGGACTCCTAGTTTAAATCTCGCCATCCTGAGCGAAGCGAAAGGAGCTCTGCATCTTCTGCCTGCTGCACAGCGCAAAGGCACATCTCCTGCTGAAGCCCCTCTGGGCCGTGCTCTCGCCCCGCGCCAGCGTGCGCCAGGTACCTGAGAAAGCAATCCCTGGCCAATTCTGCGACACGCTCGAGATCCCGGCTCTTCGAACAGGTGCGTGGCGCCGCGGACAATTTCCAGCGTCCAGGACCTTTTGCACTTTTTTACTTCCGCGAGAACGGAATTCGGGACCGTCACGCCCCCAGCGCCTCCTGAATAGCGCCAGCAATCACCGCCGTCAGCGCCTTCATCTTCTCTTCCGACTCCGTTTCCACCATGACTCGCGCCAAAGCCTCCGTCCCCGAATAGCGGACCACCACGCGCCCGTTTCCGTCCAGCTCGCGCTCCGCCGCTTCGATCGCCCGCTGAATCTCGGGAACCTGCGAAAACGGAACTTTCTCCCGCACCCGCACATTCTGAATCTTTTGTGGGAAAACTTTTAGATCACCCCCCAGCTCCGCCAGCGAACGTCCGCTTCGCACCATGATGTCCAGCACGCGCAGTGCGGTGAGCAAACCATCGCCGGTAGTCGCCTCGCCATCGCGAAAAAGGATATGCCCCGACTGCTCTCCACCCAGAGTCGCGCCAGTCTTCAGCATCTCCTCGAGCACATACTTGTCGCCAACATTAGCTCGCAACATGGAGATGTGAGATCGCTTCAGCGCAATCTCCAATCCCATATTCGACATGGTCGTCGCAACCACCATCTCTCCGTTCAAGTTCCCACGGCCGTGCAGATCGCGTGCCGCAATCAGCAGCACGCCATCACCATTGACCACGCGCCCATTCGCATCGCAAAATAGAGCCCGGTCCGCATCGCCGTCAAACGTCACTCCCAGATCAAACTTTGCCTCCGACTTCGCCACAGCGGCAGCCAGCGTCTCCGGATGCAGCGCCCCGCAACCCTCGTTGATATTTTGCCCATCCGGAGCCACATGCATGAACGAGGCGTGAATTCCCATTCGCCGAAACAATTCCGGAGCCTCAGCCGTAGCCGCCCCATTTGCGCAATCCACCAACACGCGCATCTTGCTCAAGTCAGAAGACACGCTGCCCGCCAGCCACTCGATGTACGCATGCCGCAATCCCGCCTCTCCCGGAAGACTCGGCGCCGGAGCTTTTCCCGTACCTCCCTCCGCCGCCGCCGGATTCTGCAATAGGGCAAAAATTTCTTTCTCAATGGCCAGCTCGCGCGCGTCTGTCAGCTTGTAACCGTCTCCAGAAAAAACTTTGATCCCGTTATCCGTCCACGGATTGTGGGAGGCGGAGATCACGATCCCCGCCGCCAACCCCCGCGACCGGGCAAGATACGCAACCCCGGGGGTAGTGATCACCCCAGCGCTATGCACTTCCACACCCACCGAAGCCAGTCCTGCTGCCACGCGATCCGCGATCCATCGGCTGGATTCTCGCGTGTCCTGACCAATCACCGCTTGCGCGGTCCGGGTTGACCGAATCAGATCGTGCCCCAGAGCCCGCCCAATCAGATACGTGCTCTGCGTCGTGAGCGGAAATTCGCCCGCCACACCCCGAATGCCATCCGTCCCGAATAATTGCCGTGTTTGCTGGCTCATAACAAGTTCAATTTCACACGAAATGATCAAACAGAATAATCATAAGAACAACGAGGATGATAAACGAGGACGGCAACAGGAGGATAATATCGAAGGTCCCCGACTGGGCGTCAGGGGACGCTCGGCGTCCCAGGCGCCTTTCCCATAATTACAGTCACATGAATCGGCGACGGCTGCACCACCTGCACCAGCGGATCGGAGACATACACGTTGGTCACAAACACAGCTCGCGTCATGGTCCCGGATGCGTCCACGGGATCCGTTGTGGCGGAGTCCACCAGCTCCACGTGACGTCGCGGCCCGGTAATCGTGATTTTCGCGGGATCGACCAGCACTTGCGCAATCTGCTCGCCCGCCACAAAGTTGCCGATCACGCGGGCATGCACTTCAACTTCACGGCTGAGCCGCGTATCAAAGTCCAGGTGCACCTGACCCGGCAACACTTGTACGACACTCACGTCGCGTGGCGGATGGATTTGACCTGAGGTCAGATCAAAAGTACGCTCGCCCGGTTTGACATCAGCTAAGTCGATCTCAGCATGCACGTCCGTAGACCGCAACTGCCGGATTAATCGCTCCGGTCCGCGCACCCGCACTTGCGCCTCCGGAATGTTCGCCGAACTGATCTCAATATTATCCGGCACCTGGTGAAACTCGATCGGTACCCGCAGAGCCATTTCCGCCGGCTGATTCTCGGGAGAAATCGCCATCCACAGGCCCGTTGCGAGCAATAGGGACAATGCTTTCAATCCAAAGTTGTGCAGCACATAGCGCCGAAACAATTCCTTCATGGCTAGCGTCCCGGTCCCAGCAGGGAGTCCGTGTCGTCACTTCGTGATCCAGTGGCCCGCCGCGGAGAATCCAGTGCTGCATCGCTTTCATCTTCCTGCGCAATCGCAGTCGGCAACGTGACCGGAGACATGTAGCGGCGCAATTCACTGCTCAGCCGTTCACGCAGTTGCTCCACCGAAAGGTCACGCTCGATCTTCCCGCCTACGGCAACGCTGATCGCCCCGGTTTCCTCGGAAACGATCACCGCGATGGCATCCGTTTCTTCGGTGATGCCCATACCAGCCCGGTGACGCGTCCCCAATTGGGTTGAAAGCACCGGATTCATCGAGAGCGGCAAAAAACACGCCGCGGCCGCAACCCGCTCTTTTTGGACGATGACCGCGCCGTCATGCAACGGGGCGCTGGGCCGGAAAATTGTCGCCAGCAGGTCGTACGACAAACGTGCATCCAGCGTAACGCCACTCTCTATATAGGTTCTCAGTCCAATCTCCCGCTCAATCACGATCAGCGCCCCGGTCTGGTGCTGGGAGAATAGATTCGCCGCCAAAACAATGTCATCGTACGTGTCGCTCTCGCTCGCCGACCCTCGCCCAAACCTCAGGCGTCGTCCCACATTGGCGAGGACGTGTCGAATCTCTGATTGGAAAACGACAATCAGAGCAAACAGAACGTAGGGTACCAAGCCGCTTATCAACCAGTTGAGGGTTGTGAGTTCACCGACACGGGCCAGGTAGAAAATGATGGCAACCACGGCCACCCCGGCCAGCATGGGTGCCGCGCGCGTGCCACGAATCATCACCAGCACCTGGTAAATGACCACGGCTACCAGCAAAATGTCGAGGGCCACCGATATTGTTGACCATGGCGCCAGCAACTGCGTCATCGGGACCTCGCTCCCACCGCGAATCCGAGGTAGACCGAGCTCATTGTAATCGAACCTTCCTGCGCAGGGTTTACGTGCCTTTCTTTTTCACCGTCGCGCGAATCTCTCCGCGTGCCAAGCGGGCCGAGATCTCCTCACCAGCATGCACTCGGCTCGCGTCCTTAACCAGCTTGCCCGAAGCATCAAAAACCAAAGCGTAACCCCGCTCCAGAATCGCCATCGGCGACAGCCCTTCCAAGGCCGCGCTCAAGCGGTCGCTGCGAACCCTGTTTTGCAACAGCAGATTACGCATTGCAGCCACCAGAGTTCTGCTCACGGCGCTCCATTCCTTCCGCATTCCAGAAAGCACCAGCCGCAAGTCATAGTGCCGCACCGTTGCCGACACTGTTTCCCACCGCCGCCGCATCTGTTCGAGCAGTTGCCTCTCCGCTCGTTCCGCCCGGTAGGTCAAGTCGTCCAGTTTCTGCTGCCGCTGGTGGATCAGGTCCACCATGCGGCCGAAAGCCCCGTGCTGTGCCAACTGCGTCAGCGTCTGCCGCATGATAAGCAGCCGATAACGCATCGCTCGAGACAGGCGCTCTTGCAGTGCTGCCGCATGGTCGTCGACTTCCTGGCGCGAACGTATCACCAACTCTGCCGCGGCCGAAGGGGTGGGCGCGCGTAAATCGCATACGAAGTCGAGAATGGTGAAATCGGTCTCGTGCCCTACCGCCGAAATCACTGGAACATTGGAAGCGGCCGCTGTGCGCGCCAGTCCCTCATCATTGAATGCAGCCAGATCTTCGGCCGACCCACCGCCACGCGCCACCAGGATGACCTCCACATCGCGTTGCTGGCTGAAATAACGAATGCCCGACGCCACCTCCGCAGCCGCCGTTTCACCCTGCACCTGCGCCGGGTAAATTACCACATTCACCGAGCGGTGCCGCCGCCGCAACACATTCAGAATGTCGCGCAGCGCTGCCGCCTGCGGGGAAGTAACGATCCCAATGCGGGTCGGCAAAGACGGAATCGCTTTCTTGCGATCGGCAGCGAATAGCCCCTCGGCCTCCAGCTTGGCCTTCAGTTGCTCAAACGCAACTTGCAACGCTCCCGCGCCTTTGGGCTCGAGATACTCGGCGGAAATCTGCAGCTCACCCCGGTCTTCATAAATCGTTACTCGCCCCCGGACCACCACCTGCATGCCGTCTGCCGGGCGAAAGCGCAGCAAACGCGCTGCCGAGCGAAACATCACAACGCGAATCTGCGCATTGCCATCCTTCAGCGTGAAGTAGAGATGTCCGGAATCCGGCGCCCGGAAATTCGAGATTTCTCCCTCCACCCAGGCGTCGGAATACTCGTGCTCGATGTGCGACCGCACGGCCGCCACCAAATCCCGCACCGTCCACACCCGGCGGTCCGACGGAACAAAGTTAAATCCGAACTGTTCACTCAGAGAAGACATCGAGGGCAGTGTACCGCAGCGGCCAGCTCCCTGAGTCCCCGACCTTCCATGAGGATGGGAGCAGAGGTCGGCGACGAGAGACTCGCGACCTACGAGAGGGGAGCCTAGCGACGAAACCGGCCGATCACGTACAGCACAAACGAGAGCACAACGCTCAGAAGGAGTGATGTGGCCAGCGGAAAATAAAACGTCGTACTCTTTCCCCGGTAAAGAATGTCCCCCGGCAGCCGCCCTAGCGGCAAACCAGTCCGACCCAGCAACACCATCGCCACGCCGGCCACAGCCAGAATTACTCCCAGAACCACCAGGGCCTTGCCCAAATCTGCCATAAGGAAAGTTTAATCCCGCCCGCTCTCGACCGTCTCTTCTACTCGCGGCTTACAAACATTTTGCTGCTGGCTTACGGACTTCGCTGGAGAGATCGTTCCGTCGGCCAGGCCTATGCTTTGCTGTACTGCTTTGTTGTACAAAGTACTTGACACAGCCGAACGGCGCGGCTATCCTATCCGCGATCATGGTAGAGCACCCTCAACACCGCATCCGCCGCCCGCAACATTTCCATCGAGCACTACCCGGCGGTGCGGCCGACGACCTCCGTTTCATCCGCCAGACCATGGAGCGCTCGGTCGCGTTTACTGCCGTTTCAGGATGGGGCCAGATCGTCGTCGGGTTCACCGCATTAGCCGCGGCTTACCTCGCGGCGCGTCAGCCTAATGCTTTCGCCTGGCTTCGCGTGTGGCTCGCCGAGGCCATTCTCGCCGTTACGATCGCTCTGCTTTCCATGGCCTGGAAGGCCAACCGCCGAGGCTTGCCGCTGTTTACCGGACCGGGACGCAAAGTTGCGCTCGGCCTGCTTCCTCCTCTCGCCTCGGGAGCAGTGCTGACATTCTTTCTGGTCCGTGCCAGCATGCAATCCGCGCTGCCCGCCACATGGCTCCTGCTCTGTGGCGCAGGCATCGTGACGGGAGGCGCTTTTTCCGTGCCTCTAGTGCCGGTCATGGGAATTTGCTTCATGGCTATGGGAGCGCTGGCGGTCATGGCGCCCGTAGTATGGGGAAACTGGTTCCTGGCCGCAGGTTTCGGCGGTCTGCACATCTTGTTTGGAGCACTCATCGCGAGGCGGCATGGTGGCTAAAGCTTCAGCCCAACAGCGAAAGCCAGCACGCCTGGGATCCCTCCCGCGGCCCGGCGCTCCTCGACAGGCACCGGCATTGCCGGAGCTCGATCGCTTGATTCACGAGCGCATTCGTCTGGGAATTGTAAGCGCACTGGCGACCAATGATTCGTTGAGCTTCAACGACCTCAAGAGGATCCTGAAGACCACTGACGGCAATCTCAGCGTGCATGCCCGCAAACTCGAAGACGCGCAATACGTCTCGTGTTCGAAATATTTCGAGGGCCGCGTCCCCCGCACCCAATATCGTCTGAGCGCTGCCGGTAGACGCGCCTTAAACCAGTATCTCGATCAGATGGAAGAGTGGATCCGCCTCACCCGCGAGGACTGAGGCTTTTTTTGGCGCTTATAACTTTGTAACATAAAGTACATTATTACACCTGGTGATCCATCATGTGCAACCCACACATCAGTAATATGAATTTTCCACCACCGGCATCGGTGCTCGGTTTCCTCGCCGCCTGCGGAGGAACCTTTGTCGCCGCCGCGGCTGCGCTCGTCGGCTGGTTCATCCGCAAGCCCAGGATTGCCCGCGCCATGGCCTTGCTGGTGGCCGCTGGAGCCGTCGTCTACTTCAGCCTTCTTTTCAGCCTTTCGCTCCTCAGCCACGACAGCGTGCTGAACCGCGGCCAGGAAAAGTATTTCTGCGAAATCGACTGCCATCTGGCCTATTCGGTGGTTGAGGTAAAAACCGAGTCCGCTGCCGTCACCACCCGCTACTTTGTGACCCTCCGCACGCGCTTCGACGAGACCACCATCTCTTCCAGACGCCCCAAGGACGCCACTCTCACCCCTAACCCCCGGATCCTGCGGCTCATCGACCCGAGCGAACGTGAGTATTCGCCCGCGGCCATTCATGGAACACCTTTGGATACGCCTCTGAAACCCACCGACTCCTACACCACGCAGCTCGAGTTCGACCTGCCAAAGGGCACCTCCGCGTTACGCCTGCTGGTCACCACAAAGGGTGCCGAGCAGCATCTGATGATCGGCGACGAGAACAGCTTGCTGCACAAGAAAACCTACTTCGCACTTTAAAAAAGCCATCAGCGCTCAGTTTCAGCCAGCTAAACAGTGTGCTGAAGGCTGAGTGCTGAATGCTCCGCACCAATCTCAGGCTCGGTCGGAACCGGCGGTCTTACTGTGGCTGTGGTCTCCTGCCTGTGTGCCGCTGCGGAAAGCGCCTTACGTATTAATTGCGTGACCCCATTTCTTCGGATAGCATTTGCCGACAGTGTGCGGCGTGTTCGATAAGGTTGAATCTTAGGAGGCCCCGGAATGGACAGCGGCATCGTGACCGAAGCGGCCTTTCTTCTGCTGATTGTCGGCGTGGCGATCTACGTTGTCATTCTCTACAACGAATTGGTGCGCCTGCGCAACGACAACGACCGCGCGTGGGCCAATATTGACGTGCTGCTCAAGCAGCGTCACGACGAGATTCCAAATCTGGTGGAGACGGTGCAGGGATACATGCAGCATGAGCAGCAGACGCTGGTGGCGGTGACGCAGGCGCGTGCCGCTTCGATGAACGCGGCCAGCGTGCGTCAGAAAGCGCAGGCCGACTTGATGATGACAGGCGCGCTGCGCGGCCTGTTCGCGGTTGCCGAGAACTATCCGCAGCTAAGAGCCAATGAAAACTTTCTCAAGCTGCAGAACCGTATCAGTGAACTCGAAGAGCGTATCGCTGACCGGCGCGAGTTTTTCAACGACGACGTCAATACCTACAACACGCGCATCGGCCAGATTCCGGAGGTGTTCGTGGCCAGCTTTATGAATCTGAAGCCGCGCGACATGTTTAAAGTGTCCGACGAAGACCGGCGGCTTGTGGAAGTGAAGTTCGCCAGCGGCCAGGGCGCGACTGGCGCGTAGGCGAAGGGTTCGCGTGGAACACGAGCCCACCGTGGAACGTCTCCAGACGGAACAGCCGGAAATGGTCAAAAAATGACTGGGTCGGGATTCTTGAAAACTGCAGCGATGGGAGCCACCCGCAGAACCCTTGAAGGTCACCGCAGCAGTTTGGCGGCTTCTTTGGCGTAGTACGTAACGATAATGCTCGCCCCGGCGCGGCGGATCGCGACCAGAGATTCCATCATGACGCGGTCGCGCTCGATCCAGCCATTACGGGCGGCGGCTTCGATCATGGCATATTCGCCGGAGACCTGATATGCGGCGAGCGGGAGGTCGAAGCGGGCGTGAGCGGCGGCGATGACGTCGAGATACGGAAGGGCTGGCTTGACCATGATCATGTCGGCGCCTTCCGCGATGTCGAGGTCGATTTCGCGCATCGCCTCGCGTACGTTTGCCGGATCCATCTGGTACGAGCGGCGGTCGCCGAATTGCGGAGCGGAGTCGGCGGCTTCACGGAATGGTCCGTAGAAGCCGGAGGCAAACTTGGCGGCGTAAGAAAGAATGGGCGTGTTGATGCACCCGGCGCCGTCGAGGGCGCGGCGGATGGCGGCGACACGTCCGTCCATCATGTCGGATGGTGCAATCACGTCGATGCCGGCGTGGGTGAGCGAGACAGACGTGCGTGCTAACAGGTCGAGCGTGGCGTCGTTGTCAATCTCGAATTCCGGCTGCGTGGCTCGCGCTGCAACTGCTGCCGCAGCCTCGATGGCCTTCATCTTCTCATGGGGCTCGACCGCCACCGTGATGGCACTCGTCGCTGCCGCCCCGAGGGACTTGGGTGCTGACGGCTTGCGTACGATGCCGCAATGACCATGCGCCATGTATTCGCAAAGGCAGACATCGCCAATGAGAATGAGGGCAGGAATTTCGCCCTTGATGGCGCGGGC
>Ga0137418_10000462_pt1 | contig 36208 bp, 33 predicted proteins | sample CZODoug3_1_2_16f_FD_122242 | JGI IMG/M metagenome (GOLD analysis project Ga0137418, IMG submission 122242) | Vadose zone soil fungal communities from Angelo Coast Range Reserve, California, USA - CZODoug3_1_2_16fungal (Hybrid Assembly) | ecosystem: Environmental > Terrestrial > Soil > Vadose... | reverse complement strand
CCTGGCGATGCGGAGGATCCGCTGATGCCGGTTCCGGCCTACACCTTCCTGCTGCTAAGCGGCGTGCTGTTCACGATGGGGGCGGTCGGCTTCCTGGTGCGCCGCAACCCGCTGGTCGTCTTCATGTGCATCGAGCTGATGCTCAACGCCGTCAACCTGGCGTTCGTCGCGATCAGCCGCTACCTCAACTCGCTGGACGGCGTGATCTTCGCCTTTCTCGTGATCACGGTCGCGGCGGCGGAGGTGGTGGTGGGCATCGCGATCATCGTGCAGGTCTACCGCGCCGGCCGGCCGATGGATGTCGACGATCTCGACTTGATGAAGGAGTAAGCAGGACGATGGAGACGCTGGCGCCCTTCGTGCTGCTCTCGCCGCTCGCCGGCTTCCTGGTCAACGCGCTCTTCGGCCGCTTGCTGCCCCGGCGGGTGGTGGGCTGGATCGGCGCCGGCAGCGTGGGCATCGGGTTCATCTTCTCGCTGAACCTCCTGCTCCAGTTGCTCACCGGTGCGCATTCCCTGGATCAGACCTATTTCACCTGGTGGCAGAGCGGCGACTTCAATGTCCCATTCAATCTCTATGTCGATCGGTTGTCGACGCTGATGATCCTGGTGATCACCGGGGTCGGCTTCCTCATCCACGTCTACTCGGTCGGCTACATGCGCGAGGATCCCGGCTACTCCCGCTTCTTCGCCTACATGAACCTCTTCGTCTTCTCGATGCTCCTGCTCGTCCTCTCCGGAAACCTCGTCTGGCTGATCATCGGCTGGGCCCTGGTGGGCCTCAGCTCCTATCTGTTGATCGGCTTCTGGTTCGAGCGCCGCTCGGCGGTGCTGGCGGCGCGCAAGGCCTTCGTCATGAACACCATCGGCGACGTCGGCATGGTCTTCGCCGCGTTCCTGATCTTCCTCAACCTTCGTGTCCTCGATTTCCAGGGCCTCTTCAGCCGCGTCCATCAGCTACCCAAGGGCGGAACCGTCATCACCGCCATCTGCCTGCTGCTGCTGGTCGGGGCGGTGGCGAAATCGGCGCAGCTCCCGCTGCACACCTGGCTTCCCGACGCCATGGAAGGGCCGACACCGGTCTCAGCCCTGATCCACGCCGCCACCATGGTGACCGCCGGCGTCTACATGGTCGTGCGGATGAACGCCATTTACCAGCTCTCGCCGATCGCCATGGACATCGTCGCCATCGTCGGTGCCGCAACCGCAATCTTCGCTGCCTCTATGGCCCTCGTCCAGACCGACATCAAAAAAGTCCTCGCCTATTCCACTATCAGCCAACTCGGCTACATGTTCCTCGCTCTCGGCGTCGGCGCTTTCGCCGCCGGAATTTTTCACCTCATGACCCACGCCTTCTTCAAAGCCCTCTTGTTCCTCGGCGCCGGCAGCGTGATTCACGCCATGTCCGGCGAGCAGGACATCCGCAAAATGGGCGGCCTCGACAAGAAGATCAAGTTCACTTACTACACCATGCTGATCGCCACTCTGGCGATTGCCGGAATTTTTCCCTTCGCCGGCTTCTTCAGCAAGGATGAAATTCTCGGCCGGGCCTTCGACCGCTTTTTCCTGCTCTGGGTTGTCGGCTTCATTACCGCGGGACTCACCGCGTTTTATATGTTCCGCATGCTCTTCCTTACGTTCTTCGGTTATTGCCGCGCCGACGAGCACGTCGAGAAACATATCCACGAATCGCCGTGGCCCATGACCGTTCCGCTCATGATTCTCGCCGGATTCTCCCTCATTGGCGGCTGGATTGGCTGGCCGGAGGTTATCGGCGGAGAGAACCGCTTCGAAAAATTTCTTGACCCCATCCTGAAGGGCGTACTTCCTGAAACAGGAGAAGTGAATATCGTGCATCACGCTGTTCTCAAAGAGCTTTTCTTAATGGGGGCATCCCTCACAATTGCCGGCCTCGGAATTTTCCTGGCCTACCAACTCTATTGTGCTAAGAGGGTCGCGCCCGAACTCGTCGCCAAAAAGTGGCCGCGCCTCTATCAATTGCTCTTCCACAAATACTACGTCGACGAAATCTACGACGCCGCCATCGTCGACCGCACCAAAGACCTCGGCACTTTCCTCGGCAAATTCGATGCCAACGTCATCGACGGCGTCGGCGTCAACGGGGCCGGCTGGCTGGCCCGCTTCGGCTCCACTCTCTCCATGTGGTGGGACAAGTGGATCATCGACGGCTTGCTGAATTTCACCGCGAAAATGGCGCAGCTCTTGAGTTATCCGGTCCGCTTGCTGCAAACCGGAATGTTTTCCAGTTACGCGATGCTGATTTTGGTCGGGTTAGTCGTTCTTCTGGCGTATTACGGGCACCATGTGCAGGTTCTTCTGCGCAGCGTGCGCTGAGAGGCGATGAGAATGGACTTTTTTGCAAATCATATTTTGAGCGTGGTCTTGTTTACTCCGCTCGTTGGCGCCTTGCTCCTGCTGCTCATTCCGCGCAGCAATGAGCAAGCTCACAAGATCGCCGGCAACGTCTTTGGCGTTCTCGGCTTCCTGGTCTCGCTCCCGCTCCTCCGCTGGTTCAAGCCCGAATGGGGCGGCTTCACCTTCCAGGAAACCGCCGAGTGGATCCCCTCCATCGGCGCGAAATACCACCTCGGCATCGACGGCATCAGCCTCCTGCTCGTCATGCTCACCACTTTCCTCGGCATGATCGCCATCCTCTCTTCCTGGAGCGCAATTCATCTGCGCACCAAGGAATATTACATTCTGCTTCTCCTGCTGCAGGTCGGGATGATCGGCGTTTTTGTCTCTCTCGATTTCTTCCTTTTCTACGTCTTCTGGGAAGTAATGCTCGTCCCCATGTACTTCCTCATCGGAGTCTGGGGCAGCGACCGCCGCCTTTACGCGGCCATCAAGTTTTTCCTATACACACTTGCGGGTTCCGTCGTCATGCTGCTCGCAATCCTGGCGCTTTATTTCTACGCCCCTGTGGCACCCGGCGCGACGCGTACCTTCGATGTCCCCACGCTTCTCGCCGCCGCGCAAACTTTCGCCGACCCACTCAAGGTCTGGCTCTTCTGGGGCTTCTTCTTCGCCTTCGCCATCAAAGTCCCCATGTTCCCGTTCCACACCTGGCTTCCTGACGCGCACACCGAAGCCCCCACTGCTGGCTCCGTCATCCTTGCCGGCGTTCTGCTGAAGATGGGCACGTACGGATTCATCCGCTTCTCGCTTCCGCTTTTGCCCGGCGATGGCCCACTGCGCCACAAAATCATTCAGATCGTCATCGTGCTCTCGATAATCGGCATCATCTACGGCGCTCTCGTCTGCCTCATGCAGAAAGACATGAAGCGCCTCATTGCCTACAGTTCCGTCAGCCATCTTGGCTTCTGCACACTGGGAATTTTCGCGCTCACGCCCAACGGCCTTTCCGGCAGCGTCCTTCAGCAGATCAACCACGGCATCTCCACTGGCGCACTCTTCTTGATCGTTGGTGTACTTTACGAACGCCGTCACACGCGCATGATTTCCGAATTCGGCGGCCTCGCCACGCCCATGCCCAATTTCGCCGCAATCTATTTGATTGTCAGTCTCAGCTCCCTCGGCATGCCGCTGCTCAACGGCTTCATCGGAGAATTCACCATTCTGCAAGGCGCCTTCCAGGTCAACAAGGCCTGGGCCGCGTGGGGCTCGTTAGGCGTCGTCTTGGGCGCAGCGTACCTCCTCTGGCTTTACCAGCGGGTAATGTTTGGCCCTGTCACGCAATTTGCCAACGAAGAATTGCCAGACTTGAATCTGCGCGAGTACGCCACTCTCGTCCCGCTCGTAATCCTGGCCTTCTGGATCGGCATCTACCCCAAGCCGTTCTTCAACCTCATCGAAAAGCCCGTGCAAAAAATCGTCGAGCAGGTGAATCCGCATTTCTACGACGCGGAGCGTGCAAAATTGCCTCCCGCGGAACTCCACGCCGCTGCAGCGGAGACGAAATAACCCGCGCGCATGAACATCCCCATCATCAATTCGCTTCTCAGCTATCTCCAGGGTGACGGCGCCGTCATCCTCCCGGAGATCGAGCTACTCCTCTTTGGCCTCGGCATCCTGCTCATCGATTTCTGGATTACCGAGAAAGAAAAATATTTGAACGCCGGGCTGGCCCTGGCAGGCACCCTATTCAGTGGCTTCACGCTGTGGCGGCTCCGCGGAGCAATCGCCACCAGGGGCGAGTTCGCCGGATTCCATGATTCGGCCCTGGTTGATCCCTTCTTTCTTTTCTTCGCTGTACTTTTCCTGGCCGCCACCGCCCTCGTGATTCTCCTCTCCGTGAAATACCTGGAAATCGAGCGGGAGCAGGAAGGCGAATACTACGCCCTCCTCCTCTTCGCCTGTATCGGCATGATGTTCATGGCCTCCGGCATCGACCTCATCGTCATGTTCCTGGGCCTTGAAACCATGGCCCTCAGCTTTTACGTCCTCACCGGTTTCCTCCGCCGCGAAAAGCGTTCCAACGAAGCCGCCCTGAAGTACGTCCTCCTTGGCGCTTTCAGCTCAGGAATTCTCGCCTACGGTTTTTCCATCTTGTATGGTCTGAGCGACGCCACGAACATCGTCAAGATCACCGAGACGCTGGGATTTCGCGAGAACTTGACTCACGCCGTCGCCCTCAGCCATCTCGCCGGCCCGCAAGGCGAACCCGCGCGCCAGATCCTGACGAGGCAGCTCCCCATTGCGCTGAACTTCGATCCCTTAACTCTCCAGCTTCTTCCCATCCTCGCCTTCGTTCTCGTCGCCGTCGGTCTATTTTTTAAAGTTGCTGCCGTGCCTTTTCATCAGTGGGCGCCCGACGTCTATGAAGGCGCGCCCACGCCCATCACCACTTACGTCAGCGTGGCCTCCAAGACCGCCAGCTTCGCCTTGCTTTTGCGTCTGTTCACTACGGTTTTCGCGCCATCTCACCGGATGTGGATCTATCTCATTGCGGGAGTGGCCGTCGCTTCACTTACCTGGGGCAATCTCGCCGCCCTCACCCAGACCAACGTCAAGCGTCTCCTCGCCTACTCTTCCATCTCCCACGTGGGTTACATTCTGCTCGGCCTGCTTGCATGGAATGAATCCACCGGAAAGTTGACCAGGAACGCTTCCACTGGAATCGCCTTCTACTTGCTCTCCTACGTCTTCATGACCGCCGGCGCCTTCGCGGTCCTCATCGTGCTTCGCCAGAAAGGCATCATCGGCGAGGAACTCGACGACCTGAACGGCCTCTACTATCGCAGCCCCGCGGCCGCCGTCCTGCTCCTCATCTTCATGCTCTCGCTCGCTGGCATCCCGCCCACCGCCGGCTTCATGGGCAAGTATTTCATTTTCCTTTCTTTGATCGAAACGCATCACCCGCTGCTCGCCGTCTTTGCCGTTCTCTACATCGTCCCCGCGCTTTACTACTACTTCCGAATCGTCGTCCACGCCTGGCTCAAGCAGCCCGGTGAAGCCCCCGCTCCCATCATGACCAGCGCGCAAGCTGTCGCCCTCGGCATCGCCGTATTTGTCACCCTCGCCGCCGGGCTGTATCCTGAACCGTTCACGCGCCTTGCCCAATATGCCTTCGGACAATAAACCGGAAAACTCCGATTCACCCTCAGCGGAAAAAGCCAAGGAAGTCTCCAACCAGGCTGCCATTGCCATGGAGCTGCCCTTTGTCCTCGTCTCCGCCGTCGTGGTCGGGGGCCTTCTTGGCTTTCTTCTCGACCGCTGGCTGCACACCAAGCCCGTATTCCTTCTTATTCTGGGTGGTATAGGCTTCTTTGCCGGAGTCCGCGACGTTCTCCGCCGCCTTAAGTGAATCCGCCATGGCAGTAACCGCACTCGAATCCACTCCCTCCGCTCTCACCGAGCGCCGCATCTCCTGGCTGACCCTCCTCATCGGCTTCCTCGCCGCCCTGTTGGTCGCTCTCCTTAGCAACCGCCTCTGGGGCCTTGGCTTGGCGATCGGCGCCGTCCTCGCTTGGCTTAATTTTCGCTGGCTCCGGCGCGGCTTGGACGCCCTGCTCGTGGCTTCCACCGCCCAAGCCGGCAAAGAGAAGCCCGTAGTCCCGCTCCTCACCTATTTCGCCATGGCTTTCCGCTACGGGTTGATAGCCCTCGCCGTCTATGTTATTTTTATTTATCTGAGAGTTCCCCTTGTTAGCATGGTCGTAGGGTTGTGTGCTTTAGGAGCCGCAACAATCGCGGCGAGTGTGTACGAAATCTGGCATCCTCTGGAGTAGGGAGCTGACCGTTCGCGGTCACACGTGCAATGGAACATCACGTAAGCGGAATCACACACTTCGTAAATCACTATCTTGGGCAGTTTGCCTTGGCGATTCTCGCCGCGCTTCATATTCACCCCAGCGACCCGGAATTGCCCATCCCCGAACACGTTGTCATGGCCTGCGTCGTGCTCGTGCTCGTGACATTGCTGGCACTTTTATTGCGTTCGAGACTCTCCGTCGAAAAACCAGGCGCCATGCAGCAAGTTGCCGAAATACTGCTGACTAATCCTCTCGGTTTTGGCATCAAGGATCTCCTGGAAGAAAACATTCACCATGGCGCCGCCAAGCTCATTCCTTTCGTTGGTTCCATTTCCGTATTCGTCTTGTTCTCCAATTTGCTCGGCATTCTTCCGGTGTTTACTTCGCCAACCGGGCAGGTTTCGGTCCCTCTTGCATGCGCGATTCTCACTTTCTTGTACTTCAATTGGCAGGGCATCAAGCACCACGGGCCCGTCGGATATCTGAAGCATTTCGCCGGTCCCGTTCCTTGGCTTTCGCCGCTGATCTTCCCTGTGGAAATTATCAGCACCTCGGCCCGTATCGTGTCGCTCACGGTTCGTCTCTGGGCCAACATTTTTGCCAGCGACCTCCTTTACAGTATTTTCGTGGGGCTGTTCACTTCTGCCACGCTGGCGGTCTGGCCCAAAGCACCGTTTTGGGCAGTACTTGTGGCAATTTTTCCCATGACGATTCCTATCGCGTTCATCGGACTGCATCTTTTGGTTTCCGTCATTCAGGCCTACATTTTCACGGTGCTGCCCTCGGTTTACCTGGGCATGGCTACGGCCGACGAGCACTAATCGAGTTTTGCCGGTATTTGTTTCCGGCAATGGGCCGTTCCAGTGTGAGCCCGGCTGCACGGTGTCCGGGAACCACCTCCTGGCGGCAATTCATCGGGTTTCAGGGTTTGTACTTGCAAACCTTGGCTCGACAAGGAGGCAGTGATGAAGAAGTGGACAATGGTGTTAGTAGCGCTCGCGGCGGTGATGTTGATTGCTCCGTCCGCGTTCGCGCAAGAAACAGGCGCTGCGGCAGCCGGAGGCAAGGGCCTCATGGCCATTGCCGCAGGCTTCGGCATGGCGTTGGCCGCCTTTGGCGGCGCGCTGGGGCAGGGCCGTATCGCTTCGGCAGCGTGCGAAGGCATGGCCCGCAATCCCGGAGCAGCAGGGGCTATCCGCGCGGCAATGATTCTCGGCCTGGTGTTCGTCGAGACGCTCGCCCTCTTCACCCTGGTGATCATCTTCGTGAAGATCTAAATCCCGCGGCAAGGTTTTTTCAAAACGGCCCGGCGGCACACCAGCCTCCGGGCCGTTTTCCTTCTCCAGCCAGCGCCGCTGCGCCCACGTCCTAGTACCTCAAATCAGTATTGACTTTCCAGCTAAATGTGGTACAGTCTGTTTAGGGAGTATTCTGAAATTCCGGAGAGCGGCAGCCTTGCTGCCGCTTTTTTATTTTCCGCAAAGTGAATTGTTAGTCGGCCCCGCCAAGGGAAAGGGATAATCTCGAACTTGAGGTCCAAGGTTCTTCTGCAGTTCTATCCGGATCACTTGAAGGAAGTTCTTTAGATCCAACACTTGCGAAGTGCGTCCGATAAAAACATCCGTAACCCTCTTTAGAATGAACACTTCCAGAAGTGTTCATTCTAAAGAACTTTATCTCCCTTTAGAATCACCAGTTTTGAAAAACAGGGGAGGGGGTACCGGTTATTGTTAACTAGCGACCGAGCAGCGTCGGCTGAAGAATGAAGTTGATGACCGGATTAGGGTACAGCCCGAACAAAATGGTCCCCGCGACGGTAATCCACAGCACTGCGCTCACGCCCACAGGGAACGACACCGGCCTAAGTGCCGCCGCTTCCGCGCTGGACTCCCGCATATACATCACCACGATCACGCGCAAGTAGTAGTAAGACCCGATGATGCTATTGATCGCCATCAGCACCGCGAGCCACATCAGGTGCGAATTCACCGCCGCCTTGAAAATGTAAAACTTCCCGAAGAACCCCGCCGTAACCGGCAGCCCGAGCAGCGATAGCAGGTAAACGCTCAGCGCCGCCGCCACCCAAGGTTGCCGTTGCGAAAGCCCCGCATAGTCGTCCAGCGAAAGATTCTTCTCGCCTGTCCCGCCCAACTGCGAAACGATCGTGAACGCCCCCAGCTTCACCAGTGCGTAGCTCAGCAAATAGAAAAGAACCGCCGCATAAGCCGGCCCTGCCTCCGCCGCCCCATTGCGCGCCATCATCGTAACCGCCGCAAACGCCACCAAGATATACCCCGCGTGCGCGATCGAGCTGTACGCCAGCAGCCGCTTGATGTTGGTCTGCACCAGGGCGCCCAAATTTCCCGCGAACATCGTCAGCGCCGCGAGCACCCAGAAAGCCCAGAACCAGAAATGCGTCGCCGCCGGAACCGTCGCAAAAATTCGCAGCAACAAAGCAAAAGCCGCCGCCTTCGGCCCCGCGGAAAAAAGCGCCGTAACCGGCGTCGGCGCACCTTCATAAACGTCTGGCGTCCACACCTGGAAAGGCGCCGCGGCCACTTTGAAGCCCAGCCCAATCAAAATCATCGCCAGCCCAAGCTCGAATAGCGTGCTGTGGAACAGGTCCGGCGAGTCCATTTTCACCAGCATCGTGGTGCCGCTCGACCCGTACACCAGCGCAATCCCGTAAAGAAAAAACGCCGTCGCAAACGAGCCCAGCAGAAAATACTTCATCGCCGATTCGCTGGACTTCAGCGCATCGCGCCGGTATCCCGCCATGATGTAGCTCGAGATCGAACTCATCTCCAGCCCAATGAACGCGGTAAGCAGTTCTTGCGCCGAAGCCAGCACGCCCATGCCCGCCGCTGCAAAAAGCAGCAGCGCATAAAACTCCGCAAACGGAAGCCGCTCCCGCTCCAGGTACGGCCCCGCCGCCAGCACCACCAAAAACGCCACCGCTCCAATCAGCAGCCGGAAAAAGAAACTGAATGAATCGGACTGCACCAAACCGCCAAACCCCGGCCCCGCGTGCATCGCCGCCGTAACCGACGCCCCCGTCCCCGCCAGCGTGCCAATCAACGCAAGAAAAGTAAAAAACTGCCGGCTGCGCACAAACGGCTGCAGCAGCATCACCAGCACGCCGAAGCCGCACCACACCAGTTCCGGAAGCACGCGATAAGCGTCGATGGCGCTGGGCATCATTTAGCGGAGGCCTAGCCTTTCGGTCGGACTAATTTTCGCCGCAGAGTTTGCGGAATCGCGCTTGGCTTGCGGCGTGGCTTTACTTGGCGTGATTACTTTCGGCGCTGCAGCTTCATACGCGCGCTGCGGTTCCACTTGATCGATCACCTCTTGCGCGGCGGTGGCGGTCCGCGCGGTGATAAACGTGGAGCCGATGCCCATCCAAATTGTAACGATCGCCATGGTCACGAGAATGCACTTTTCGCGCGCCGAAGCGTCGGGAAGGGTGCGGTTTTTCTCATGCGTAATTTCGCCAAAGAACACGCGCTGGTAGGACCACAAGAGATAGCAAGCAGATAGGATCACGCCAAGCGCGGCCCACGTCGCCCAGCCCCAGTGCCGCTGGTAGGTGCCGAGCAAAACTAAATACTCGCCGACGAAACCATTGAGCATCGGCAATCCCAGCGACGAGAGCGCCACAAACAAAAAGAACGCCGCGAGTTTCGGCATCGGCGTAGCCAGCCCGCCGTACTCGCTGATTTCAAAGGTGTGCCGCCGGTCGTACAACATGCCCACAAGCAAGAAGAGCGCGCCAGTCGAGATTCCGTGCGCGAGCATCTGGTACACCGCGCCTTGCATGGAAATATTGTGGAAAGCGAAAATGCCCAGCACCACGAAGCCGAGGTGGCTCACCGAAGAATAAGCGACCAGTTTTTTCAGGTTCGGCTGCACCATGGCCACCAGCGCGCCGTAAATAATTCCGATGATGGCCAGCACCGCGACCCATCCTGCCGCGCGCCGCGCAGCGCCAGGAAATAGCGGCAAGCAGAAGCGGATCATGCCGTACGTGCCCATTTTCAAAAGCACGCCTGCCAGCATCACGGAGCCGGCGGTAGGCGCTTCCACGTGCGCATCCGGCAGCCACGTGTGCAACGGGAACAGCGGCACCTTGATCGCGAACGCCACAAAAAAGGCGAGGAAGAGGAGCATCTCAGTAGATTGCGAAAGCTCAAGCCCGCCCTGCGACGCAGGAGTGTGCAACAAGGTCTGAATCGTCGGCAGATCAAACGTGCCCGTGGAATTGTAGAGCCAGATGATTCCCACCAGCATCAGGATCGAACCCGCCATGGTGTAGAGGACGAACTTCACGGCGGCGTACAGACGGCGCTCGTGGCCCCAGATGCCGATCAGGAAAGCCATCGGAATCAGCATCACTTCCCAGAAAAGGAAGAAAAGAAAAAGATCCAGCGAGAGAAACACGCCCACGACGCCGACTTCCAACATCAGCAGCATCACGAAAAATTCCTTGACTCGACGCTCGATGCTCTTCCAGGAAGCGAGAATCGAAATCGGCGTCAGAAATGTCGTCAGAATCACCAGGAATAAACTGATTCCATCAACGCCCAGGTGATAGTTGATCGGCGGCTGATTGATCCACTTGAAATATTCCTCGAGATGGTAGCCGGCCGCTCCAATAGCTACCTTCGGAATCATGAAAAGCGAGAAAACAAATTCCACCAGCGATACAATCAATGCAAGAATGCGGATGAATTTGTGATCGTCGCCACGCAGAAACAAAAGCGCCAGCGTCCCCACGGCAGGGAAGAAGATCAGCACCGAAAGCAAATGTCCGCCTGGCAGCATCAATGCACCATCCCAAGAACCGGTTTTCCGGCGGACGGCCAGAAGAAGATGACTGCAATAATCACAATCGCTCCCACCACGACCCAAACTGCGTAGCTGCGCGTATTCCCCGATTGTGTATGCCGCACACCGTCGCCGAGGGCGGTTGTTTCGTGCGCAATTCCATTTACCGCGCCATCGATTACGGCCACGTCCGCCGCTTTCCAGAGCACAACCGTTGAAATCCACATCAACGGCCGGACCACCACCGCGGCATACAGTTCATCCACGTAATATTTGTTCAGCAGAGTGGTGTAAGCCGGTTTCAGCGATTTCGCAATTCCATCCGGTTTACCCGGCTTGTTCAGATACAGCCAGTACGCAACAACAATGCCGATGAGGGCAGTGCCGAAGGCCACTCCCGCAAGAATCAGTTCCAGTTGGTGAGCAGCAGCTTCTCCTGCTGCATCGACGACTTCGTGCCCGCCAAACACGGGTGCCAAGAAATTCGTGAAATAGTCGGGACCGCCCCAAAACGCTGGTGCGGCGAGCCATCCGCCGACCACGCTGAGCACTGCGAGAACCACCAGCGGCCCGAGCATGCTCCACGGCGATTCGTGAACGTGCACTTTGCGCTCGTCGTAGCGCTGCTTGCCGTGAAAGGTGAGAAAGATCAAACGGAACATGTAGAACGAAGTGAGCAGAGCCGTGAGTAATCCGAGAGCGTATAGCGGATGGCCTCCAGGAATCTGAAATGCGCCGAACAGGATGGCGTCCTTGCTGAAGAATCCGGCCAGTGGCGGAATTCCTGCAATCGCCAGCGTGGCGATCAGCATAGTCGCGTAGGTGTATTTGATTTTCTTGCTCAGACCGCCCATCTTCTGCATGTCTTGCTCGCCGCCCATGGCGTGAATCACCGACCCGGCGGCCAGGAAGAGCAGCGCCTTGAAAAAGGCATGCGTCATCAAGTGGAAGATGCCCGCGGAGAAGGCACCGACGCCGCACGCCAAGAACATGTAACCGAGCTGGCTAACCGTGGAGTACGCCAAGACTTTTTTGATGTCGGTTTGCACCAGTCCAATCGTGGCTGCAAAGAACGCGGTGGCACAGCCGACGATGGCGACCACGACCGATGCCGTCTCGGAATGCGCGAACAGAATGTGCGAGCGGGCGACGACGTACACGCCTGCAGTGACCATCGTGGCCGCGTGGATCAGCGCGCTGACCGGCGTAGGCCCTTCCATGGCGTCCGGGAGCCACACATAGAGCGGGAGCTGTGCAGATTTTCCGCAAGCGCCCATAAAAAGCAAGAGGCAGGCAACGGTGAAGGTGCCGAATTGGCCCCAACCTTCATGGCCCCAGGCGGGATTGGAAGCAGCCTGGAAAACTGCCGTAAAGTCCAGTGTGTGGAATGCTTTGAAGAGCAAAAACATTCCCAGCATGAAGCCAAAGTCGCCGATGCGATTGACGATGAACGCTTTCTTGCCCGCATCGGAAGCAGATTTCTTGAGAAAATAAAAACCAATCAGAAGGTAGCTCGAGAGGCCCACGCCTTCCCAGCCAACGAAGAGCAGCACGTAGTTCGCGGCCAGCACCAGAATGAGCATGAAAAACATGAAGAGGTTGAGGTAGGAAAAGAACCGGTAGTAGCCGCCCTCATGCGCCATATACCCGGTCGCATAAATGTGGATAAGCCAACCGACTCCAGTCACCACCAGAACCATCACGACCGTGAGTTGGTCCATCTGCAAATCGAAGCCGGCGCGGAAATTTCCGGCGGCGATCCAGGTGAAAAATTCCTTGTGAAAAAGAACTTGGCCGCCGTCGAAAAATTCGCGGACCGCTTCGAGCGCGCAGAGAAAAGAAAGCCCCGTCGAGCCGATCGCCACGCTGCTCACAAATTTGTTCGGCCACTTCGCGCCAAACAATCCGTTCACCGCCGAGCCCAGCAGCGGCAGGAGCGGGACAATCCACAAGTATTCGAGCATCGGGTGTGTCGGCATTAGAGTTTGAGCAGGTCCACGCGTTCAACGTTGAGCGTCTGCCGGTTGCGCGCAATCAAGATAATAATTCCCAGTCCCACGGCGGCTTCCGCGGCGGCCACCACAATCACAAACAACACAAAAACTTGCCCGTCCAGTTTTCCCAGCGCTTGGCTGAAGGCTACAAACGCCAGATTCACCGCGTTCAGCATCAGCTCGATGGACATGAAAATGGTGATGATGTTGCGTTTGAAAATGAAGGCAAACACGCCCAGCCCGAACAAAATCGCGCTGAGAATCACGTAATAATTCGTCGGCACCATCTCAACTCTTCTCCCGCTGCGCGAGCACCGTGGCTCCCAGCACCGCCACCAGAATCAGGAAGGACGTCAATTCGAACGGGTACACGAAGTCCTTGAAAATCATGTTGGAAATGCCCAGAGTTTTTGAAACGCCCGAGGGCGAGGACATTTCCCCGGTTTGCATCGTGCCGAGGATACTGTCCGTCGAGCGCACGATTGTCGCTGCCACCAGGCCCGCCAAAGCGATCACCAACAGCAGGCCTGCCGGCCCGGCCATCTTGGAAATGCTGGTGTGCTCTTCGACGCCAGCGTTCAAGAGCATGATCACGAACACGAACAGCACCATGATCGCGCCGCCATAAACAATGATCTGCACGGCGGCCACAAACTCCGCACCCAGCAGCAGATAGAGCCCCGCCAGCGCAATCATCACTACGATCAGCGAGAGGGCGCTATGAATCGGATGCTTCTGGAAAATCAAGCTGACCGCGCCAATGACTGCCAGCGCTGCAAGCACGAAGAAAACAATAAGCGGCGCGGTCATTTCGCCCACCACGTCATCTTCGCCAGGATGATGAAGCTAGTGGCAATCACGTTGACGATCGAAAGTGGCAGAAGGAGTTTCCAGCCGAAAGCCATCAACTGGTCGTAGCGGAAACGCGGCAGAGTTCCGCGCATCCAGACGTAGATGAAAAGAAACACTAAAATCTTCGAGAGCAGCCAGAACGGCCCCTGAATGAAGAGGTTTACGCCCGGGAGAAAAACAAGAATTGCCCCCAGCCCGGCGATGGCCGTCCCAATTCCCGGCAAAATGATTCGCCCAAAAATCGTTTCATAGCGAAGGCCATCCCAAATCACCCACAAACCGAAGGGAATCAGAATCGCCGATGGCAAATAATGAGCGAAGGTCCACGAAGCAGGGAAGGGAGACAGCCATCCGCCGAAAAACATGATGGTGCACAAGCACGATACTGTAATCATGCTGGTATATTCCGCGATAAAAAACATCGCGAACTTGAAACTGGCGTACTCCGTATGGAAGCCGGCGACCAGTTCCGATTCCGCTTCGGGCAAATCAAACGGCACGCGATTGGTTTCCGCGACGGCTGAAACGAAAAAGCAGAAAAATCCCAAGAGCTGCGGCCAGATGTTCCATCCCGCAATTCCCCATTCCGGATGGTGGGCCTGGGCTTCGATAATTTTTTTCAAGTTAAAGCTACCGGCCATGAGGAGCACGCCGACCACGGACATGGTCATTGCCAGTTCGTAGCTGATCATCTGCGCCGAGCTGCGCAGCCCGCCGAGAAGTGGATACTTGCTGTTGGAAGACCATCCCGCCAGCGCCACGCCATAAACACTCATTGCGGTGATTGCAAAAAGCGCCAGGATGCCGATATTTACGTCCGGAGGCGCGATCCCCAGATAAATGTCGTGTCCGAACAAGCGAATCGGATCCGGCCCAAACGGGATGAGCGCAATCGCAGTCAGCGCCAACGCCAGAGCCATCAGCGGCGCCAGATAGTAGACAAATTTATCCACGCCTGCGGGAGTGGGGTCTTCCTTGAAAAGAAATTTCACGCCGTCGGCCAGCGGCTGGAGCAATCCGTGCGGTCCGGTGCGATGCGGCCCCCAGCGCGACTGCATGTGCGCGACGACTTTGCGCTCGAACCACGTCAGATAGGCATTCACGGTCAGCACGATGAATAGCAGCAACCCAATCTTGACGATGGTGATAGCTAGTTCCGCGTTTGCGGACAATAAATTGGAGAAGAAAGAGATCACGGCTCGATCTTGGCCTCCGGCAAGGATTCCATCATGGTGCAGAAGCGCCCAAGCGTGCCGCTCGTAAACAAGGTGTCTTTTGCGGAGTGAATCAAACCCACTGGAACGTCATAAGGCGCGTGGCCGTTGCGCGCGAATTCCACGCGCGTTGCTTCCGCGCCGCCGGTCAGCAAACCCGCAGGCTGCACGTTGTATCCGCTAACCGCCTTGCGAATTTCTTCAAACACGGCCGCAGGCGTCTTGTAATGAAACGCCTTGCCCAGCCCCAATTTTTCCAGTTGGTGGGACAAGATTCTCAATAGGTCGAAATCCGTGCGCGGACCCATTACTTCCGCGCCCTTGTGCAGCATCTGAATTTCGCCGGAAGTGTTGGTGACCGTGCCGTCTTTTTCGTAAGCGGAAGCCGCGGGGAAAACAATGTCCGCGACCTTGGCTGTTTCCGTCAGGAACATTTCGTGCGCGATCAGCAATTCCAGTTTGCCGCGGCCAAAGCCGGCTGTTCCGAAATGCATAAAAGGATTCGCGCCCACCACGTACAGTGCTTTCAACTTGCCGGCTTGCGCGGCATCGATCATTTGCGGTGCGGTTTGGCCGGCTTTCGAAGGAATCACGCCGCCCCAGAGTTTTTCGAGGGCTTCGCGCGCACCGGCATTGTCCACGTAGGAGTAGCCCGGCAAACGATCTGGCAACAGGCCCATGTCGGCAGCGCCGCGCGAATTGGCGTAGTCGCCGAGCGCCATGTAGCGCACCTTACAGGGCAAATTGGAACCGAAGGCCACAAGCTTGGCGATCGCCGCGCCGGAAATTTCCGCGCCGAACAAAATGGCGACATCTGGCGCAGCCTCCAGGCGCGCTTTCAACAGCGTGAGTTGTTCGACCAGCGCCGGGGAAAGCTGCCCCTCTTCATGCGCCAGCCAGCGGAGCGCAGCGGCCTCCTGGCCAGCGTCCACCTTCACAAACTGCGTGGCCTTGCGCATTAGCTTGATGTCATTCGAATTGATGACGAAGAGCTGTGTGCCGTGATGGCGAATCCCGCTGCGAATCTGCCATCCAACGAGCGGATTCTGATTGGTAGGGTCGTTCCCCACTAACAAAACGGCCTTCGATTGATACAACTGCTCCATGGTGAGCAGGGAATCGCCGGCGCGCTCGCCCAGCGCGGTGATCAATCCGGTGTAGTCCGCGGTGCGATGATGATCGATGTTGTTGGTCCCAAAGGTCGCGCGCGCCAGGCGCTGCAACAAATAATTCTCTTCATTCGAAGTACGGTTCGAACCGATGAAGCCAATGGAATCCGAGCCGCTGGCATCGTAGACCGCTTTCAACTTTGCGGCCGCAGTTTGCGCGGCTTCTTCCCAGGAAACGGGATAGAGCTTGTCGCCTTTACGAACCATCGGCTGCTTGATGCGCTCGGCGTGCTTGGTGAAATCAAATCCGAAGCGGCCCTTCACACAAAGGAAATCTTTGTTGATGCCGCTGAGATCGCGATTATTGGAACGCAGAATCTCGTGGTTACGCACGCTCAGTGTCGTTTTGCAGCCATTCGAACAGTGCGTGCACACCGTCGAAACATAATTCATCTCCCAGGGCCGCGTCTTATAGCGGTACGTGCCGCTGGTAAGCGCACCGACCGGGCAAATATCGATGCACATGCCGCACTCTTCGCATTCCAGGTGGTCCTGGCGATTGGGGATGATGACGCTGTTCGCGCCGCGCATTCCGACGCCCAGCGCCTTTACGTCCATGCCTTCATCGCAAACACGCACGCAGCGGAAGCACAAAATGCAGCGGGGCGCATCGTAATAAACCAGTTCCGACCATTTTTCTTCGGGCCGGTGAATTTTTTCCTCGACGAAGCGGCTGGTGTCCGCGCCGTAGCGGAAGACCATGTCCTGCAGTTCGCACTCGCCGCCCTTGTCGCAGACCGGGCAATCGAGCGGGTGATTGGTGAGCAGGAATTCCAGCATGTACTTGCGCGCCTGGCGGACCTGCTCGGTTTCCGTTCGAACGATCATGCCTTCGGTCGCCACCAGCGTGCAGGCGGTCTGCAGCTTGGGCATTTTTTCCACTTCCACCAGGCACATGCGGCACGCCGCTTGCAGCGAAAGCCCCGGGTAATAGCAGAACGACGGCACTTCGGTGCCGATGCGCCGCGTCGCTTCAATCACCAGCGTCCCTTGCGGCACTTGCACTTCGCGCTCGTTAATTCTCAGCTTGATGAGTTTCTGTTCGGCCATGGATTCCTATCGCGAACCAACCAACGCTTCCGCGGATTTGTACGGGCAGCGCCCCTTCAAATGTTCTTCAAATTCGCCGCGCCACTTCTGCATAATGCTGATCGTGGGCATCGCCGCGGCGTCTCCGAGCGGGCAGAAGGTGCGGCCCAGCATGTTTTTCGCCAAGTCGGCGATCATGTCGATATCTTCGGGCCGGCCCATGCCGGCATGGAAACGCTCGAGCATTTTGCGCAGCCAGATCGTTCCTTCGCGGCAGGGAATACACCAGCCGCAGGATTCGTGTGCGTAGAAATGCATGATGCGGCGCGCCATGTCCACCATGCAGGTGTCTTCGTCCATGATGACCATGCCGCCGGAACCCAGCATCGAGCCGGCTTTGGCCACCGAGTCGTAGTCCATGGGGATATCGATTTCGTCGGCGGTCATCAGCGGGCAGGAACTTCCTCCGGGAATTACGGCCTTCAACTTTTTGCCTCGTGGAATGCCTCCGGCGACTTCGTAGATAAACTTTTTCATGTTCATGCCGAGAGGCACTTCGTAGATGCCGGGCTTGTTGACGTGTCCCGCGATGCACAGCATGCGCGTGCCGCCATTTTTCGGAGTGCCGCGATTGGCATAGGCTTCGCCGCCTTCGCGGATGATGGAGGGAACGGCGCTCAGTGTTTCCACGTTATTGATGATCGTCGGACAACCGTACAATCCGACTACGGCAGGGAATGGCGGTTTGATGCGAGGGTAACCGCGTTTACCTTCGAGCGATTCCATTAGCGCGGATTCTTCGCCACATTCGTAGGCGCCGGCGCCGGTATGGGCCAGCAAATCGAAATCAAATCCAGTGCCGAGAATATTTTTGCCGAGGTAGCCGCGCGCATAAGCCTCGGCGATCGCCGCGTCTACGATATCCAGCACGTAGCGGTATTCGCCGCGAATATAAATGAAGCCTTGATGCGAGTCGATGGCGCGGCCGGCAATCACCATGCCTTCGATGAGTTGGTGCGGGTCCATCTCCATCAGTGGCCGATCCTTGCAGGTGCCGGGCTCGGACTCATCCGCGTTGCAAATTACGTACTTCGGCTTCGGAGAATCCTTGGGCACAAAAGACCACTTCATGCCGGTCGGAAATCCCGCGCCGCCGCGGCCGCGCAGACTCGACTTTTTCACTTCATCGATCACGCTGTCGGGAGTCATCTCCTTCAGCGCTTTTTCCAGCGCCTGATAGCCGCCTTGCATCAGGTAAACATCGATCTTGTGGGAATCCTTCATCCCCCAGCGTCGGCTGATGAGCGGCGTTTCGAGCGCATGGCGTTCGTGCAGCGCGCCGGAAATCACCGGCTCTGGCGTGGGGCGTTTCCCGGCATCGAGTTCCGCAATGATGCGGTCAAACTTAAGCGCCGTCAGGTTTTCGTAGAAATCGTAATTGACCTGCATGGCTGGCGCGCCGGTGCAGGCGCCGATACATTCCACTTCTTCTAGCGAAAAGACTCCGTCCTGGGTTACTTCTTTGTGGCCGATTTCCAGGCGCTTCTTGGCGCGCTCCAGGAGTTCGTTGCCGCCCTTGAGCATGCACGCGACGTTGGTACAGATTTGGACGTGATTTTTTCCCCAAGGCTTGCGGTGCAGCATCGAGTAGTACGCCAGGGTCTCTTCGACCTGCACGTTGTTGAGGTCCAGCCGGCGGCCGATCTCCGCGATCATTTCGTCGCTGACGCAACCGTACTCGTCCTGCGCATACATCAGCATGGGAATCAGCGCGCTACGCTTCACCGGATAGCTGGTCTGCAGTTTTTCAAATTTCGCCGAAAGTGTGGGGGAGAGTTCCATGCCTACCTGTCCACGTCTCCAAGAACGATATCGATGGTGCCGATGCAAGCGATGACGTCGGAAATCAACTGCCCTTCGATCAGCTTCGGCAGCGCCTGCAAATTGATGTAAGAGGGAGAGCGGAAGTGCACGCGAAGCGGTTTCGGCGAGCCGTCGCTGGCAACGAAACAGCCCAGCTCGCCGCGCGGGGATTCCACGGTCACAAACGCCTCGCCTGGAGCAGGCGAAAATCCTTCCGTGAAAATCTTGAAGTGGTAGATGAGCGCTTCCATCTCCGTCTTCATCTTCTCGCGCTGCGGCGGGATAATGCCGGGCGCTTCCGCCTTGATCGGTCCTTCATTCGAAATCTTGTTGAGCGCCTGGCGAATGATCTTCAGGCTTTCGCGCATCTCGGCGACGCGAATCAGGTACCGCGCGTAGCAATCCGATTCTGTTCGCGTCGGCACGCTGAAATCGAATTCTTCGTAGCTTGAATACGGGAACATTTTCCGGTTGTCGTAGGGCACGCCGGCGGCGCGAATCGTCGGCCCGCTCATGCTCAAGGCGATCGCATCTTCGCAGGAAATGTATCCGATGCCCTTGGTGCGGCCGATCCAGATGCGGTTCTCCGTCAGCAGCGTTTCGTACTCATCCACGTGGCTGGGCATCATCTTCAGGAAGCGGTCCACCGCCTGCCGCCAGCCCGCGGGAGGATCCAGCGCGATGCCACCGATGCGAATGTAACTGGTCATCATGCGCTGCCCGGCGAACATTTCGAAAATCTTCAAGATCTCTTCGCGTTCGCGGAAGCAGTAAAGGAAAACGGACATCGCACCCAGGTCGATGGCATGCGTCCCCAGCCACACCAGGTGCGAAGAAATGCGCTGCAGCTCGACCATCATCACGCGGATGTATTGCGCGCGTTTCGGCACTTCCAGTCCTAGCAGTTTTTCCACTGCCAGGCAATACACCAGGTTGTTGCCCAGCGGATTCAGGTAATCCATGCGGTCCGTCAGGGTGATGGCTTGTGAATAAGTTTTGTCTTCGCAGGATTTCTCGATTCCGGTGTGCAAGTAGCCTAGATCGGGGACTGCCTTCACCACCGTTTCGCCGTCCAGCTCCAGCAAAATGCGCAGCACTCCGTGCGTCGAAGGGTGCTGCGGTCCCATGTTGAGGACCATCGTTTTTGCGGAACCAACTGCGGTTTCAACGGTTGTCATGGTGTGCTGCTCTTCCGGAAGAGTTCGCCTGTGTTCGGGACGTCGCGGTACCCTTCAACTGGATAGTCCCTGCGCAACGGATGGCCTTCCCAATCATCAGGAAGCAGAATGCGCCGCAGGTCAGGATGCCCGGTGAAGCGAATCCCCATGAGGTCGAAAATTTCCCGCTCCAGCCAGTTCGCGCCCGGCCAAACGGGGACGAGCGAGTCGACCACCGGATCGTTGCCGGCAAGCCAAACGCGCAAACGCACTTTTTCTTTTCGCGGGATGGAAACCAGGTGGTAGATCAATTCGAATCGCGGCTCAGCGGGGTAGCGGTCCACGCAAGTGGCATCGGTCAGAAAATTGTACTTCAGGCCGGCGTCCGCTCGACAGTGCTCTGCCGTGGCGCGCAGAAGCTCGCGCGGCACCACGATCGTGGTTTCGCCGCGAAATTCAGTCACTTCCACAACCGCATTCGCGTTCCACGAACGCAGGCGTTCGGCTACAACATTAGCGTTATTGCTGGGAGACTCCGTCACGATTTCGAATCCCGCGGGCGCCGGCTATTTATGCCAGTCCAGCGCGCCTTTTTTCCAGAGATACAAATAACCGACCAACAGGATGGCAATGTAGAGCATCATCTCCCCAAAGCCGTACCACCGCAAATCGCGGAAAATATAGGCCCAGGGGTACAGGAAGATGGCTTCCACATCAAAGAGAATGAAAACCATCGCAACGAGGTAAAACTTGACTGAGAAGGGCTCGCGCGCGTCGCCTGTGGGTTCCATACCGCACTCATACGGCTGCTGTTTCGCCCGGCTCGGACGGCGCCAGCCCACCAGAACGGAAACGGCGGTTAGCGCACCAGCGAGCCCCGTGGCCAGCAGCAGGTGTAAGAGAAGCGGAGCATACGTATGTAAACCAGAACCACTCATAGACGAAGCGCTATAATAACGATTCGAACGCCACTCGGTCAAATGCGGCAGAAAGATTCCTGCGGGGGGTGCATCCAATCCTCGGCAGGCCGGAGCAAATTCGCAAATGCTCTTCGGTCACAATACCAACGTGAAAGCGGGCGACACGACGTATCACGTCCAAACGGAAGATCGCGGAGTCGCCCACGCGCTGATTGATACGACGGTTTATTTCCGCGGGCGCGTATTGCACCGGCGCACCAACAACTATTTTGACTTGCTGCCGCTGGATGCCGATCGCGAACGAGAGTTGAAGCTGCGCGTCGATGAACAGCACCGCACCATCGTCGAGCAAATTCAATCCGGGGCGCTTGCGGTCGCGTTGCCGCCGGAGGAGAGGCCTGCCCCTGCGACCGTAAAGGCCCCTGCTGCCGCGGCTCCTGTGGCGCCCAGTCCTTCCGCCGTGCCTCCCTCTGCGGGTCTAAAGCTGGAACTCATCAATCCCAGGACGTGGCTCACTGGAAAACGCGCATTGCTGCAAATCGTCGTGCGCGACCATGCGGGCAATGTCATCGATGGTGCGATTGTCACTGCAAAAGTCGATGGAGCCGTCACGCCTGCGGAGTTTTCCACGGTTACAGGCGGATTCGGCAATGCCCAGTTCGAATTCGAGATGCCCCCGCTCGCCCATACCGATGCCGCTCTGGTAGTCGAGGGTTTCAAGGGAAGCGCCAGAGGACAGTTGCGTTTTCAATTGAAGATGAAGCCCCGCGTCCCGTCTGCCGGCTAAACATGCAAACGACACTGACGATTACCGTGAATGGAGAAACTCGCGGGGCGAACCCTGGCACCAGCGTTGTGGACTTGCTCCGCGAACTAGGGCTCGACTCCGGGCGCGTGGCCATCGAACGCAACTTGGAAATTTTGCCCCGGCCGAAATGGGCCGAAACCATGGTCGTGACCGGCGATCGCTATGAAATCGTTCAATTTGTCGGCGGCGGCTAGCGGACTGTTTTCAGAATTCAGATTCCTTCCAGCAGGTGGCCCATTTTTCGTTTCTTCGTTTTGAGATAGGCGCGGGAGGTTTTAGAAATACGCGGCTGGCACGGCACGCGTTCGACCACGCGAATGCCGGAGTTTTCGAGTTGGCGCACTTTTTCGGGATTGTTGGAGAGCAAGCGGATTTTCATGGCGCCGAGTTTTTTCAAGATTTGCGCAGAGAAGTCATAGTCGCGCGCATCGGCCGCAAAGCCCAGCGTCTCATTGGCTTCCACCGTGTCCATGCCGCCGTCTTGCAATTCGTAGGCCCGCAATTTGTTCATCAACCCGATGCCGCGGCCCTCTTGCGGAAGATAGAGCAGGATTCCCGAGGAGGCCCGGCCGATTTTTTTCATCGAAAGCTCGAGTTGTGCGCGGCAGTCGCAACGAAGCGACGTGAGTACGTCGCCGGTCAAGCACTGAGAATGGACACGCACCAGCGGCGCGGTTTTTCCGTTCACTTTGCCGCGCACCAGCGCCACTGCTTCTTCCAGCGGACCGTCGCCTTTGAAGCCGTAAATGGCAAACCGTCCATACCGCGTTGGAAGCGCGGCATGCGCGATCATCTCCACACTGGTGATTTTTCCGTTCGATGGCTTGCTAGGCTGTGGTTTTGAGCTCATGAGGAAACCAGAAGTATAGCAGGGACTCTGTTTGGCACCGATTTCCGCGCGCCTCGACAAACTAGTCCCGCCTTGCCATTGGATGCCGGCGCAGCAGAGTACGCTACGCGCTTTACATCGACCGGCGGATTGATTAGCGTTACCCTGAGATCCGCAACAAAAATGGAAACCGTAACACCCATTCGTGACCTGTTATTTACCCTGCTTCTCAAGGTGGGAGTGGCGTCGTCCATTGCCGCGCTGCTCGCCCGCTGGAACGCCTTTCGGCGGGTGCTCTTCACCGAAGAACGCGATCCCGATCAAAAACTCAAGTTGATGCTGTTCATGACTCCGGCGCTGATCGTGGGCGTGACGCTGCGGCTTGTCGGTGGGCCCCCTTATGCGTTTGCGGATCTCTCGCTCGAAGGCGCTTTTCTGATGGGACTGCTCGGCGGGCGCGTGGTCGGGCCGATCGGCGGCGCCATCATCACGATTCCGGCCCTGATTTCCCACGAGTGGCTCGCGATGCCCGCGGCCGCCACGGCGGGGTTGCTCGGCGGATTGATCCGCCAGGCGATTCCCAACAAGGAAGACCTCTGGAATTTCGGCCCCTTCACCTTTCTGAATATTCCGAAAGCCACCGTTAAGCTGCTGCGAAAAGCGGAATTGTCTTGGGAAATGGCGCCGCTGACAACGTGCATCGCCCTGGAACTGGGGCGCGTTGCGCTCGTCGAAGCGACCAAACCGAAGTGGCTCTTCGCGATAGATGCCCAATGGAACTGGTGGCTTGCACTGACGGTGATCGCCACGCTGATGTCCGTGGCGGCGCCGCTGAAGATCTGGAACAACACCCGCATCGAGATGAACCTCGAGCGCCACCAGCAGTTGCTCCTGAAAGCGCGCATGGATGCGCTTTCCAGCCAGATTAATCCGCATTTTCTCTTCAACACGCTCAACACCGTCTCGGCGCTGATCCGCTTTGATCCCGACTCCGCGCGCGGCGTGGTGCTCAAGCTCAGTAATATTTTGCGGCGGCTGCTCCGCAAACACGAAACCTTTGTGCCGCTGCGCGAGGAGCTGCAATTTATCGACGATTATCTGGACATTGAAGTGGCGCGCTTCGGCAAAGACAATCTGGACATCGTCAAACACATTGACGACGCGGCACTGGAAGCATTTGTCCCCAGCATGCTGCTTCAGCCCATGGTGGAGAATTGCCTGAAACACGGGCTGGCTCCGAAGCTGGGCGGAGGAAAAATCGAGCTGCGCACCACCAACGCCGATGGCCGGCTGCGCATCGAGATTGCCGACAATGGCGTGGGCATCTCTGAAGAGAAAATGCCGCACGTCTATGTCGAAGGCATCGGGTTGAGCAACGTCCGCGAGCGCCTGCGCGTCTTGTACGGCACCGATTTTCATTTGGACATTGAAAGCCGCCCGGGAGAGGGCACCGTGATCCGCATCGAGATTCCCGAGCTGGTGGCAACCATGGAGGAAGTGCGATGAGTCAGAGCCAGAGCGCGCGGGCCTTGAGGCGTTCCCAAGATGTTTTCAGTACGCCGCCGCTGAACTCCATTGCAGTTACCGGAACACTGGCGCAAACTACAGGGAATACTCATCCCTCTTCCGGTGCGGCCCTGGGATAGTGAGCTTGCTGTAGAAGAGCTCGGGCCATGGTAAACTTCATAGCGGATGAGAAAGTAAGTAAACCAGAACCCCGGCCTGAACGACGGCCTAGGGTTCACGAAGAAAGAGGAACTGTGGCTACCAAGAAATTAGAAAATGCCAGACCGGCAGGACGCGGTCGCGGTGCGGTATTCACGCCCGAACTGGCCCGAGAAATGTGCACGTGCGGGCACAAAGCAGGCAGCCACGCGGCGCTGAAGTATTCCTGCCAGGCGCCGGGCGACCACAAAGGCTTCTGCCCGTGCATGCGCTTTCTTTCAGCCAAGGAATGGCGCGCCAGCAAGGCCAAGTCCGCCTAGCAAGAGTCCACGCAGGGAGCCGCGCGGCTACCACGCGCATCCCTCGCGCGACACAGCTGTTGCACGAGCAGCGCGTGTTTTGTTCCTGGGCACCGCAGCAATCGAGCGCCCGACAGAATTCTGCGCTACGCTTTCGCCGACTTCACCATTGGCCGTGCGACCTTCGATTCCCAGTTTTTCCGCAAATCTTCGCGTTGCTTGAGCACGTAGGCTTTAGCCTCATCGAAGTTGGCATAAACGCGCGTGCCCTTGATGGTGTTGCATGGCGTGCAGCAGGCTACGAGATTGCCGGGATCCTTCTTTCCTTTTTTCGCCCGCGGCATAACGAAATCAACTCGCATCACTAAAGCATTCTCAAAACTGGCCCGGCCGTCCAGTCCGCAGTACTGGCAGCGATGATCATCGCGCTCCAGAATTTTCAATCCTTCTTGCAGGCTTAGCGGCGAAGCCACCAGGGATAACGTCATCAGGCTTAATGGCATGGGAGTCCTCCTAAGCGGAAATCTTCGAGAGTAGGCGGGAGCTTGCGACTTCCACTTTCCTAGCGCAAGACGTTAGGCCCGCGAGGGTTTCGTGTCAAGGTTGCAGAGGCATTACCGGCAGGACTCGCCTGGAACCGATTGCGCGAATCTTACTCGTCGCGCAGCGCCACCATCGGATCCACTTGCGTAGCCCTGTGCGCGGGGATATAGCACGCCAGCAACGCCGACAACAAAAGCACCGCGGCGACTGCGCTGATGGCCGCTGGATCGATCGCATTCACCTGATACAGGATCGTCTTCATTAAGCGGCCGACAAAGTATGTGCCGCCCAGGCCCACCACCAATCCGACCAGCGCGAGCAGCATTCCTTCCTTCAAAACTAACCGCAGCACTTGCTGAGGACCGGCTCCCAGGGCCATGCGCAATCCGATTTCGTGCGTGCGCTGCGCCACTGCAAACGACATCACGCCATAAATGCCGATGGCCGCAAGCAGCAGAGCGACGCCGGCAAAACTCGCGAACAGCGCCGTGGAAAAGCGATCGTTGGCCAGCGACTCCTGCACCAGCTGGTCCATGGTCTTGATCTGGTCTACGGGAAGATCCGGATCCACGGAGCGCACCATCGCCGTAATACTCTTCGCCATTCCGGCGGGATCGCCAAACGTTCGAACCGCCACTCCCGCTTGCGGCCAGGGCGATTGCCAGAAAGGCACGTCGATTTCCGGAAAGCCATCTCGACGCACGCCGCCATTGTGCACGTCATGATAAACGCCCACGATTTGCCATTCGATGGGAAGGCCAAGTTTGGTGACACCGGGAATCAACTGCTCAACCACAATGCGTTGCGTGAGCGCATCAACCTTGGACAAATATTTTTTTGCAAATGTTTCATTCACTACTGCTACCGGGAGGCTGCCCGCCGCGTCTTGTGAGGTAAGCTCGCGTCCTTGCATCATGCGAATCCCGAATGTCCGGAAGTATTCCGGCGTCACCATGTTGAAGCCCGCGCCCTGGCGCGAGGACGGATCGTCCACTACCTGTCCCGCAAGATTGAATGGCATGCCAAAGTTCGTGCCGATGATCGGCATTCCCGTGGAAGCACTGGCGGCAGTGATTCCCGGCAGCGCGCCAACTTTATCCAGCAATTGCCGGTAAAACGCATTGATCTGTTCGGGATTCGCGAAGCGGCCATCTTTTACCGGCAAATAAAATGTGAGGATGTGGTCTTGCCGGAACCCCAGATCCACGCGGCTCAATTTCCAGAAACTATGAATCACCAAGCCCGCGCCCGCTAGAAGTGTAAGTGCTAACGCAAATTCGATGACCACCAATGAGCGCCGCAATCCCTGCCGGCCGACGGAGCTAGAGGCCGAGCGCCCGCTTTCCTTCAACGTGTCGCTTAAATTTAACTTCGCGGTTTGCCAGGCAGGCGCGCATCCAAACAGGATGCCGCAAACAATCGATGCCGCAAGGCTGAAGAACAGTACCGGCAGATTCAATCGGAAGTCTGCTTCCGAAGGAAGCGTAAACGGCGGCATTCCAGCTACGATCAGCTTCAGCAATCCCCAGGCTAGCCCCACTCCCAGGATTCCGCCAATCATCGATAAGGCAACACTTTCCGTCAAAAACTGCGAGAACAGTTGCCAGCGCGTCGCCCCCATAGCTGCCCGCACCGCAATCTCTTTTTGCCGCACGGTGCCCCGCGCGAGCAGAAGATTGGCCACGTTCACGCAGGCGATCAACAAAATAAATCCCACCGCGCCCATCAACAGCCAGAGGTTTTTGATCGTTTCCGGGCTGATGAAATCGTTTTGCAGCGGTTCGACCGTAGCGCCCCAGCCCTTGTTTGATTTTGGATAAACCTCGGCGATGTGGCGCGTCACGGAGTCCATATCCGCGTTGGCCTGCTGCATCGTGACTCCCGGTTTCAGCCGGCCCATCACCAAAATAAAATGAAAATCGTGATTGATCTGCTCCGGCTTGAAGGCCAACGGAACGAAGATCTGCACTTCCAGGCGGTCGGGTTGCCCCGCCGCAAGCACACCAACGACCGTATATAGTTCGCCGTTCAGTCGAACGGGTTTCCCGATGATGTCGCGGTCGCTCCCGAAGCGCTCTACCCAAAGCTTGTGGGTCATCACCAGTACGCGGTCTCTGCCGACCTCGCCTTCCTCCGGCAGAAAATCCCGCCCCAGAAAAAACGGCGTTCCAACCATGTCGTTGAATCCAGGAGTGGTTAGCCGGATCTGAACTTGCTCGGGGTGATCCGAACTGGAAAGTGTGTAACTCCCTCCCGTCCAAGCGCAAATAGATTGAAAGACCGTGCTTTGCTTCTTCCAATCGAGAAAATCACCGGCGGATATCCCGTTGCGGTTTCCGTTGATTTTTGACCAGACCATAACAAGCTGATCCGGATTGGGATATGGCATGGGAGACAGAAGAGTGGCGTAGACCACGCTGAAGATCGCGGTGTTCGCCCCGATCCCCAGCACCAGCGCGAGCAGGGCTACGGAAGTAAAGCCCAGGTTCTTCCCTAAGAGACGGAAACCGAAAGTCAGGTTCCTAACGAGATTTCTCATGCACTCCCCCTTGGCAGGCACACGACCACTCGTTGCAGGAATTAGACGTTGGGAACGGCGAATGGTCACTTCCCCCGCCCGGAGAATGAAAAAGGGGAGAGGGGAGGCTAGGAAGGGCTTCTCCCTTGACCTTCGGCTGACAGAATTTGCCGGCCATTCCAGCGGCTGCCGTTGAGCATCCGGCTGCCGAATCCTGCGAAGCTTGACGTTTTTGGGTTGACATCTTACCTGACTGCGAGTAGGTTCGGGTTGTATGTCTACCCAAGAGAACAGAGAACGATTGGGATTACTGCAGGGCACGCTGGATCTGCTGATTCTCCGCACGCTCATCTTCGGATCGCAGCATGGCCAGGGGATCGCCCGCGCCATCCAGGAAACGTCGGACAAAGAGCTGCTCGTCGAGCATGGCGCTCTTTATCCCGCGCTGCAGCGCCTGGAAGAACGCGGCTGGATCTCCGCCAAGTGGGGAGTCTCTTCCAACAACCGCAAAGCCCGCTTTTATTCGCTTACCCCCGCCGGCCGCAAACAACTGGTCAAAGAAACCAACAAGTGGAAACGATTGGCAGGAGCCATCGCGCGGATTCTGGGGCCGGACGTGGCGGAAAGGTGATTTCATGTTCAGACGCAAGCGCAAACTCGACGACTTCACCTCTGAAATCGAGGCCCACATACAACTAGAAATCGAGCGCTTGCGCGAGCAGGGGCTAAGCGAAGAAGAGGCCCGAGCAACCGCGCGCCGCTCCTTCGGAAATCTCATGCAGGCCGAGGAGCGCTTCTACGAATCCCGGCGCTGGCTCTGGTGGGATCACCGCTGGCAAGACATCCGCTACGCCCTGCGCATGCTGCGCAAGTCTCCGGGTTTCACCGCCATCGCGGTTCTGACGCTCGCCTTGGGCATCGGGGCTACCACCGCCATTTTCAGCGTCGTCGATGCCACGCTGTTGCACCCCTTGCCATATCCGCAACCGGAGCAGCTCGTAAGTGTCGAGGACGATCTTCCCGGCGTGGGCGCCCATGATGTGGGAATGTCCGAACCCGAGTGGCAGGATCTCCAGCGTTCCGGAATTTTCGAATACGTTTCGCCCACGTGGTTTGATGAGAATAATCTCACCGGCTCATCTCAACCTGAGCGCGTCCGCTTGCTTATCGTCGCGCCGAATTATTTTGCGCTGCTGGGCGTCAAACCGCAGCTAGGCCGCGCCTTCAATCCCGGGGATCACTCGCCCGGTCTTACGCTCGAAGTCCTCATCAGCGACGGTCTCTGGAAGCAGTCGTTCGGAGGCGACCCGCATATTTTGGACCGGAGCCTCCGGCTCGACACCGACTTGTACCGTATCGTGGGCGTCATGCCACAAGGATTCGACGCGCCAGGGCGCACCACGGAAGAACGGAACATAGAAGTCTGGATCGCAACTAGTTTTTACGGCCCGCCTATGTCCGATCATCCGCTACGGAGCGGGAGAAACCTCCCGACCGCAGTCGCCCGGCTGAAGCCTGGATTGACGATTGCTCAGGCGCAAAGCCGCCTTGACGCGCTTGTCGCCGCTTTGCAGAAGGAATTCCCGGAGGACTATCCGAAGCCGAGCGCGTGGACTGTGCGATTGTTACCGCTAAAAGAAAGGGTAGTCGGCAATATTCGGCAATCGCTGATTCTGCTCCTTGGCGCCGTGGGACTAGTCCTTCTGATCGGCTGCGTCAATGTTGCAAATCTGCTGCTGGCTCGCGCCAGCGCCAGAGCACGCGAAATGGCCGTTCGTCAGGCGCTCGGGGCCGCGCGGCAGAGGCTGATGTCGCAGCTGCTGACCGAGAGCGTGCTTCTCTCTTTGCTTGGTGGAATCGCCGGTTTGGCGATTCTTTTTTGCATCAAAGGATTTTTGCTGCGGCTCTTGCCCGATAGCCTGCCGCGGCTCAATGAAATTTCGATCAACTCGCCTGTTTTGCTTTTCGCTTTTGGCGCCTCTGTTATCACTGGTGCGATTTTCGGCTTGGTTCCTGCCTTGCACGCAGGTCGCTTTGATTTGACTCCTGCACTCAAAGAAGCAGTGCGCGGTTCGACAGGCTCCGGGAAGCAAGCACGAACGCGCCGCCTTCTGGTGATCACCGAATTCGCTCTCTCTCTCGTACTGATGATTGCTGCGGGCCTTTTGCTGCGCAGTTTCTGGGACTTGTTACACGTGCCGCTCGGATTCAATCCGCAAAAAGTCATGACTGTCCGTACCAGGCTGCCCTACCCAAATGATCCCAGCACCGACATCTATAGAACCGCCGCTCAAGAGGCGCCATTCTTTCGCGAACTACTCCGCCGCGGCAGGACGCTGCCTGGAGTCGAAGAGGCAGCCCTTGGAGATACCGCTTCTATTCCGCTAGACGAAAGTCTGCGGGATCTAAAACTGATATCCGAGGGCCAGTTCCTTTTCACACTCGAGGGGCGCGACGTTCAGAGTGGCGAGCCGGCCGTGGCAGAACGCTCAAGTGTTACGCCACAGTATTTTCATTTACTGAAAATACCTTTGCTGCGCGGCCGCTTGTTCGACGAATCGGACAACGACAAAGCCCCGCAAGTCGCGGTGGTCAATGAAGCTTTCGCGCGGACGTACTGGCCAAACCAAAATCCCATCGGGAAGCGTTTCAGGAAAGCCAGGGCGGATTCGCCCTGGACCACCGTTGTCGGCCTGATCGCGAACGCCAGAACGGAATCGCTGGCAGAAGCGGGCGTTCCCAAAATCTATCTGGACTTGTATCAGACGGGTGGAAAACGCCTGGCGATATTTCTGCGAGGAAATTTGGACGCCGCTGCGATTCCTGGAGAGGTGCGCGAGCAAGTGCAGTCCGTCGATCCGACGCTTCCTGTTTCCGGCGCGCAGACGCTCAACGAAACGGTATCCGCGTCACTCTCCGAGCGGCGGTTCTCGATGGAAATCGTTGCGCTGTTCGCTCTGACCGCCTTGCTCCTCGCTGGGCTTGGAATATACGGAGTGATTTCATACATCGTGAGCGAGCGCACGCACGAGATCGGAATTCGAATTGCACTTGGCGCAGGAAGGAGAGGCATCCTGCAGATGGTCTTGCGTCAAGGATTAGGGCTCGCCATTGCTGGTGCTGCGGTAGGACTCGTTGGTGCTGCGGTCGTGTCACGTCTGATGGCCGGCCTGCTTTATGGTGTGAGGCCGGCAGATCCTCTGACCTTCGCGGGTGTCGCCCTTCTTCTCATCGGTGTCGCTCTGCTTGCTTGTTACATTCCGGCGCGGCGCGCGATGCGCGTCGATCCGCTGGTCGCGCTGAGATATGAATAATTCGCCGCACCATCGAGGAATGGTCGGTGCGTTGTTTAGGGTTATTGGCAATCCAAAGGAGGAATTTACCGTGAGGCAGTCTTTGAACCGACCCAGGCTCGTTCTCGTTGCGGCCACTCTGCTTGCCCTTACCGGAACAAGCCTTTACGGTCAGGGGCAGTCACAGAATCAAGCTACAGGCTCTGCGCGTTCTCGGGCGGACGAGACCCTCGAGTGGTGGAACCACATCGGCAATAGGCTCATCGCCATGGCCAAGGATTTTCCTGAAGACAAGTACGATTTCAAGGTACAGAAAGACGAGCGCACCTTTGCCGAAAATCTTCTACACGTCGCTGCCGTCGACTTCGATCTGATCCACAGAGTTTCCGAATCGAATATTGGTCCCGACTTTGGCAAGGACGCGCACAACCCCTTGCGTGACGTTTACAAGACGAAAGCCGACGTCGTGAAGCTGATCGAGCAGGCAGTCGCGGACGGGGCCGCCGTGATCAAGCAGCAGGGCGATGCCGGCCTGGACAAAACCACGCCATTTGGGTGGGAAACCGGGAAACATGTGGTCCACAATTCCTATATCTGGATCACCGCCATCGAGCACAGCACCGAGCACTTCGGCCAACTGGTCGTCTACTACCGCGCGAACAACTTGGTGCCGCCGGAATCGCGGCGGTAATGTTTCTGTAGCCTCAAGAATGACTATTCCTCGGGATCGGCCATGTGTTGCAATTGCTTCGGAGCGGTCAGCCGCCAGGCGGCCAGAAGCGCACGGCGGATGACTAGTTTGCGCGCGGACTTGAGGTTTACGTTCGTGGCCCCGCGGCGCCCCCACACACCGTTGCACGGCTTGAAGACCGTCGGCTGAGCTTTGACAAACATCTCTTGTTCGATCGGCGTGAGTTTGACCATTGCAAAGCCATCTTCGGGATAGCCAAGAGTCGCAAAGATCTTTCCCCCCACGCGAAAATCAGGATGATCCATGTGGGCACGCTCCTCCGTTTCGGGGAGGGCCAGGGCCAGACGGCGAAATTCGCTCGGAGTCATAGAAGCGTCTCCAACTCTCGCAGGATGGTTACGATAGCACGCGGGACCCGCAGTTGAATCTGTCACTCACTTATCAAGCGCCAATTTCAGCGCGCGGGCGAGGAAGCGGCGCGAATCTGGGGCGTGTGCCAGGCGATGGAATTGCCTTGCAGAAGAGCGATCGCGTAGCGAATGGGAATGGCCGCGCCGGGAACAGAGGCGGACCCGGAAGACGCCTTGGTGATTGAGAGACCGCTGGAGCGCAGCCACCGGCCCTCGATTAGGCCGACCACGGCCTGGGAATCCTGGGCGAGAACTGGTGAGCCGCTTTGGCCCAGCGTTACGGGATGGCTGAGGAGGAAGACGTCAGCCGCCGGCGTGGATTTCTCCAACTGGGTCGATTCGTAAGAAAGTACTTCGCCGGAGGAGCGGTCCTCTTGAGGAGCCTGGAAAGACCGAGCATTCTGGGGTTTCTGTGGATGCAGCGACAGGGCAATCACGTGTTGGCCGAGGACGGCAGGGTCCGGCGTTAGCGGCAGGAAAGTTACTTTGTGCTTTCCTGCGAAAGGATTCGGAGTTGCGCGAAGAATAGCGACGTCGTGTTCTTTGTCCACAGCAATCACGTCAGCTCGCAGAAGCTGCGGCGGGCTATTAGGGCGGTTGATGAGGATATAGGGCTGGCCGCCGTCGCGAAAGGTTTCGAGCACGTGGGCGACCGTCAGAATGTAGCCCTCTTCGTTGATGAAGAAGCCATTGCCAAAAAAACTGTAGCGGTAGCCACGCGATGCTGGCGTTGGATCCAGCTGATAAACGATGGGGCAGACCGCGGCGGAGAGCGAGGCGTACTCGCCGGGCTCCTCGGAAGCCGTCGCGGCCGGAAGGCAGCAGAGTAGACAGGCAAGGAGGGCGACGGACCAGGCGGTTCGGCGTGTGATGTGCTCAGGCATCTGCCGCAAGCGCCTCTCCTTGCCTATCGCGGACTTCTCTAGAAGAAGGTATCAGCCGAGGAAGAGGCTGGGAAGGCCAGAAAAGGGACAGGTAGAAAGGACTTGACAAATCGCGGAAACAACTGTATATTCTGTAACAACAGAAATAACAGACGAAACGAACGGGACAATAAGGAAGGCAACAGGGAAGGGCGAAATGACCGAACCAATCAAAAACGGCTTAACCCCGGTGGCCCAGAAGTTCATTTTGCATTGGGGCGAGATGGGAACACGTTGGGGCATCAACCGAACTGTTGCGCAAGTTCATGCGCTGCTGTTCCTGTCGCCGCATCCGCTTCCGGCGGATGAAATTTCCGAGACGCTGGCGGTGGCGCGGTCGAATGTGAGCACCAGCTTGCGCGAGCTGCAAGGGTGGCGCATCGTGCGCGTGGTGCACGTGCTGGGCGACCGGCGCGATCATTTCGAGTCCATCAAGGACGTGTGGGAGATCTTCCGGATCGTTTCCGAGGAGCGCAAGAGGCGCGAGATCGATCCTACTCTGAACGTGCTGGCCGAATGCGTGCGCGAAGTCAAATCCAATCCACAAGGCGATGCGTATACGCGGGAGCGGCTGGAGACCATGCTGGAGTTTTTGACGGCGATGACGGGATTGTTCGAGGAAATCATTCGCATGCCAACGGGAGCGCTGAAGGGCGTGGTGAAGCTTCGTGGAAAAGTCATCACGTTGCTAGGTTCGAGCAAGACGAAAGCAGCAGGATAGGTGGAGCAAGGAAGTGAAGAGACCATGATTTCTTTGGTAAGTGAGTATACGGACGGGAAGGGGCGGCACGCGCGGGGGTGGCTGTTTTTCGACGCGCAGTGCAAGTTTTGCACGCGAGTCGCGCGGTGGATGGCGCCGATTCTGGAGCGGCGCGGGATGGCGCTGGCGCCGCTGCAGGATCCGCGCGTCGGCGCGCTGTTGGGCTTGCCGCGCGAGGAATTGATGCTGGAAATGAAATTTCTGTTGAGCGACGGGAGCCAGTACGGGGGGGCGGATGCTGCGGTGGCGCTGGCGCGCGAAATCTGGTGGGGGCGGCCGCTGCTGTGGATTTCGAGAATTCCCGGGATGATGGAAATTCTGCGCAAGGGATATCGATGGATTGCAGCGAGCCGGAGTTGCGCGGCAGAAGCATGCCCGACATCCGAGGTCTCGAAGCGTGCGTAGATCTGAAAGGAGAGCGCATGAAAATGACCCCGACCATAGCTTTCTTATCGGATATTGCACTTGCGACGCTCTTGTTTGTCGGAATCGTGGCTTACTTCAAGAAGCATCTGAGAACTTTGCTGATCGAACTCTGCGGCACGACCGAACGCGCTAGCTTTTGGTTGGCATCCTCCAACGTCACACTTGTCCTCGTCCCACTGATCTTTGCTCTCGACTATAAACCCGAGTTCGGGCCGGAGAAGACGGCGATCTTCGAGATGGCCACGCAACTCAAGTATTCACTGATTGGGTTCGTCATCACGTGGGGCTCTCTTGCGCTCGTCCTGTTCCGATTCATTCCACGCGACAAAAACACCCTGGCAGGCGTCTCGCATCGCTGAACAGTAGAGCAAGTGGAATGTAAGGAGGTACTGTGACGAGCCGTTTTGTGGAGATGTGGCGGTGGCAGGGGACGATCGACCGGAGGTTGTATGCGATTGCGGGTTGCAGCGCTTTTGTCTTGAAATATTTCCTCGATAAGTTTGTGGCGTTCGCGGTGTTTGGGCGGCCGTGGTTTTTGTGGAGTTACTGGCAGCCGCTGGGGCCGGATGTCCGCGTAAATGCCATTCATCCGGATACACGGATGTTTGCGACGACGCTTCTGGTATTGGCGCTTCCATTTATCTGGCTGGGTGTGACGCTTACCGTGCAGCGGCTGCGGGATGCTGGGAAACCGCTGTGGCTGGTGGTGCTCTTTTTTGTTCCGGTGATCAACCTTTTGTTTTTCCTTTTGCTTTGCACGATGGGATCGCATTCGGTGACGGCGCAGCGTGAAGCGATGCCGTGGCCCGAGACGCGCAGGCTGGACCGCTGGATTCCACGGGGCGCGATGGGGGCTGCGGCTGCGTCCATCGGTGTGACGATTGCAATTGGTTCCATGTTTACCGTATTGGGGACAGAAGTGCTTCAGTCATACGGTTGGGGGTTGTTTGTGGCGTTGCCATTTTGCCTGGGGCTGTTTTCGGTATTGGTGTATAGCTACCATGTGCCGCGAACATATTCCAGCTGCATCGCGGTCGCGCTTATGCCCATCGCGTTGCTTGGGGCGGTGCTCCTTCTCGTAATGATTGAAGGTGTGATTTGCATTTTGATGGCAGCGCCGTTCGCGCTGGCGCTCGCTGCACTTGGCGGCATGCTGGGGTACGCGATCCAGGCGGGGTATTGGCTGCATAAAGGCACTCCTGCCATGTTGTCGATTGTTTTCCTGTTCACGCCGGCGTTCCAGAGCGTGGAACATTGGGCGAAGCTGCAGCCAGAGACGTTTGAGGTGCGGACGGCGATTGAGGTGAATGCGCCGCCGGAGAAAGTTTGGAACCAGGTGGTGGCGTTTGCGGAGATTCCTCCGCCGAAGGAATTGTTGTTTCGGGCGGGGATCGCCTATCCGATTCGCGCGGAGATTTCCGGCCACGGAGTTGGCGCGGTACGGCATTGCATATTCTCGACGGGGCCTTTCGTGGAGCCGATTGAAGTGTGGGACGAGCCGCGGCTGTTGAGATTTGGCGTGACGGCGAATCCGGCGCCGTTAAATGAACTCAGTCCTTACGGGAACATTCAGCCGCCCCACCTGCGCGGCTATTTCGTTTCCGAGAAAGGGCAGTTTTCGTTGACTACGTTACCCGGAGGCAGGACGCGGCTGGAAGGCACGACTTGGTATCAGCACACGATGTGGCCGGCGGCGTACTGGCATTTGTGGTCGGACTACATCATTCATCGGATTCATTTGCGGGTGCTGGAGCACATACGAGCTGAATCGGAGCGAAATTGA
>Ga0137418_10000461_pt1 | contig 36222 bp, 40 predicted proteins | sample CZODoug3_1_2_16f_FD_122242 | JGI IMG/M metagenome (GOLD analysis project Ga0137418, IMG submission 122242) | Vadose zone soil fungal communities from Angelo Coast Range Reserve, California, USA - CZODoug3_1_2_16fungal (Hybrid Assembly) | ecosystem: Environmental > Terrestrial > Soil > Vadose... | reverse complement strand
GGAAATGGGCCGCGTGTTCGCCTGGATGCGTCCGAACGACCTCGTGTGGAACTACTGGGTCAACAATTACCTGATGGGTAATCCTCCGCCGGCGTTCGACATACTCTATTGGAACAACGATACGACACGTCTTGCCGCCAGGTTCCACGCCCAGCTACTCGACATCTTTGTCGGAAACCTGTTCAAAAAGCCCGGAGCGATCCCTATTCTGGGCACGCATGTCAACCTGTCGGAAGTGACTTGCGACAAATACGTGGTTGCCGGTGTCACGGACCACATCACACCGTGGAAGGGCGTTTACAACGCGGCGCGCAGTTTCGGTGGTAAGAGCGAGTTCATCCTGAGCTCGAGCGGTCACATCCAGAGCTTGATCAACCCGCCAGGCAATCCGAAAGCGAAGTTCTACCTGAACCCGCAGCTGCCGCCGGATGCCGAGCAGTGGCTGGCGGAGGCCAAGCCGGCTTTCGATTCCTGGTGGGTCCACTGGCGGCACTGGCTCGTCGCGCGCTCCGGGGAAAAACGCCCGGCACCAGCAGCGCTGGGCAACGACCGCAACAAGCCTGGAGCGGATGCACCTGGCACCTATGTTACCGAGCCGTAGTCCCTGGCGGGCTTTTGAGTTTTTGCCCGCTGCGCTTTAACCTGACCACTCGGAAGGAAATACCATGGACCAAGCCAAAGCTGGACAAGCCACCTCCACTAGTCTGTTTGGCGATTTCAGCAAATTGATCGAACAGTTCAAGTTGCCGGGGATCGACCTGAATGCCTTGATGGAAGCGCGACGCAAGGACATCGACGCGCTCGCGGCCGCCAACCGGACCGCACTCGAAGGCATTCAATCCCTGAATCAAAAGCAGGCCGAGATCCTGCGCGCGACAATGGACCAATTGCAGTCGATCGTGAAAACCGCTGCGGGAAGCGCAACGTCTGCGAGCACGGGGGAGATCGTGCAACAGGCTTTGCAGAAGGCATTTTTGAGCATGCGGGAGCTGGCGGAAGTTGCTTACAAGAGTCAATCCGATGCATTCGCTGTCGTGAGCCAACGCGCGCAGGAGAACATCCAGGAAGTGAAGGGCCTTCTGCAACCGAAAAAATGAGCGAAACTCCGATCGACCTGGAGTCCGTGACCGGGATAGAGATCCGCGATGTCGATCTGGACGGGCAACGGTTGCGCGCCGGTATTCGGCGCGCACGCGACAGCACGACGCCACTGCTGGTATTCAATGGCATCGGCGCCAATCTCGAGCTCGTGCAACCCTTTGTCGAAGCGCTGGAAGGCGTGGAGGTCGTCGTCTTCGACGTTCCCGGAGTCGGGGGATCCCCGGCTCCGACCTTGCCTTACCGGTTCACGTCGCTGGCCTGGCTCGCCGACAAGCTGATGAAGCGGCTGGGCTACGCCACGCAGGTGGATGTCCTGGGTGTGTCATGGGGAGGGGCGCTAGCTCAACAGTTTGCACACCAGTTCTCGAGCCGCTGCCGCCGCTTGATCCTGGCCTCCACCTCGGCGGGCGCCATTATGGTGCCGGGCAAATTGTCGGTGCTTTCCAAGCTGATCGTTCCGCGGCGTTACACGGATCCGGAGTACCTGCAAAAAGTCGGCGGCGAGCTCTATGGAGGCGCGTATCGGCGCAATCCTCGCTTGCTCCAGGAACACAGTCGCCACATCCGTCCGCCGCGCGGCCGCGGCTATTTCTACCAGCTGTTTGCCGCGTGGGGCTGGACCAGCCTGCCCTGGCTCGGCTCGCTGCGGCAGCCGACGCTGGTCATGCACGGTAACGACGACCCGATCGTTCCCCTGATCAATGCCAAGATCCTCGCCGCGCGGATCCCCAACGCGAAGCTGTACGTGATCGACGACGGGCATCTGTTTCTCGTTGCCCGAGCGCAGGAGGTCGCGCCGGTCGTGAAGAGCTTTCTCGCGCAGGACGCTTCCTGATCGCCATGGTCAGCCGCGAAGCAGGCGGCCGCAGACCCCTGGATGAGGCGCAGGCGCGCTCCAAGGCGGACCGATTGCGCCGCATGCAATGGCTTGCCACCTCGCTGCTCGGGTTGATGCTGGCGATCCTGGCGATGAGCGCAGCATACGAGTCCCGCCATCCCGGGCTGCACTGGATACGCGCCTTCGCCGAGGCGGGCGCGATTGGCGCCCTGGCCGACTGGTACGCCGTGACAGCCTTGTTTCGCTACCCGCTGGGTTTGCCGATCCCCCATAGCGCGATCGTCTCCCGCAACAAGGACAGGATCGGCGAGAGCCTCGGCGATTTCGTCGAACAGAACTTCCTGACGCCCGAAAACATCACCGCCAAGCTTCGGCAGCACGACGCGGCGCAGGCGCTTGCCCGGTGGCTGGCTGCGCGCAGGAACAGCCTTGCGGTAGCCTCGGCCGTCGCGGATTTTGTTCCTGTGATGCTGAGCGGGTTGAAGGACGAGGAGATCCGGCAATTCTTCGATCGCACCCTCACGCCTCAATTGCTGAGCCTTAACGTGTCGCGGATAGCAGGCAACGTGCTGGCGATGCTGACAGAAGGCGAACGGCACCAGGTGCTGCTCGATAGGGCGCTGCAGGCCTTGGAGCGCTGGCTCGTCGCGAAGCAAGGTCTGATCGAGGCCAAGTTCAGCGAAGCGTCCCGCTATACGCCCCGTGGACTGGACAGTTACGTGGTCAACAAATTTCGACAGGGAATCGTGACGCTGCTCCACGAAGTGGTGGAGAACCCGCGGCACGAGCTGCGCCAGCAGTTCGATCAAGCAGTGCGGGACCTGATTCACGACCTGATGAACTCCGAGGAGTATCGTCAGAAGGGGCAGGCGCTTCTGAGGAAATTGGTCGAGCATCTGCAAGCCGAAAAGTTCTACCGATTGCTGTGGGACGACGTCAGGAGGCGGGTTCAGGCTGACCTGGAGAGCGAGTCTTCCTTGATCAAAGAGCACATCGCTAGCGCGTTGACCGTATCGGGCGAGGCATTGCTCGAGGAGGCTGGCGTGCGGCAGAAGCTCAATGAGTGGTGGCTGGACGCCATACATAAGGTGGTCGTGCGCTTCAGGCACCAGATATCCGGCCTGATCACCGATGTGGTGAAGAGCTGGGACGCCGAAGAAGTCAGCCGGGCAGTGGAGCTGGAGATCGGCAGGGATCTGCAATACATACGGATCAATGGCACGCTGGTCGGCGGCACGGTCGGCTTGCTCCTCCATGCCGGGATGTACCTCGCGGGCACTTAGCCAGGCCGCCAACCCGCGACTGCAAAAACGCTCAGAACTGGGAGAAAAGCATGCTGGTCACCCGATATCTTGCGAAAGACCTGTTCAATGGCAAGACCGTTTTCGTGACCGGTGGCGGCAGCGGTATCAATCTCGGAGTAGCGAAGAACTTCGCGGCCTTGGGCGCCAATGTGGCGATTTGCGGCCGCACCCAGGAAAAGCTGAACGCAGCGGCGGCCGAGCTCTCTGCGCTCGGCGCCAAGGTCTGTGCAGTCGCTGCCGATGTGCGCGAATTCGGGGCCCTGGAGAAGGCCTTTGCGAGAAGTGCGGCGGAACTGGGTCCCATGGACGTGCTGGTGTGCGGCGCTGCCGGTAATTTTCTGGTGCCCGCCGAGACGCTTTCGCCCAACGGTTTCAAGAGCGTCATCGACATCGATCTGCTCGGTTCGTTCAACGCCTCGCGGGCGTCATTCGAGCAGCTGCGGGCGACCAAGGGCACCATCATCTACATTTCGGCGGGCATGGCCTACATGCCGCACGCTTTCCAGGTGCACGTGGGCGCTGCCAAGGCCGGCATCGACATGATGATGAAGAACCTGGCCATCGAATGGGGCCGCCACGGCGTACGCACCAACAGCATCGTGCCCGGGCCGATCGAGGGAACTGAAGGGATGAAACGGCTGTCGGGTGAAGCACAGCTGGCAAAGTTCATCAACGGCATTCCGCTCAAGCGCATGGGCACGGTGGACGATATCGGCCAGGCCGCCGTTTTCCTGGCCTCACCGCTCGCTGCCTACATTTCCGGCTGCGTGATGGTGGTGGATGGTGGCCAGAACCTGGCCGGTTCGGCCCTGTTCAACATGGGTGCTGAACAGATGCTTCGCGCCCAGGAAGGATGACAGATCATGAACCTGGAGACCGTGAATCTGGTCGTCTCAGAGAGGGTTGCCCGGATCGAGCTGAATCGGCCGGACAAGGCCAATGCGATGAACCGGCAGATGTGGCAGGACATCCGGGCTGCCTTCCGCAGGGTGGACGAGATGACCGAAGCCCGCGTCGCCGTGATCAGCGGCCGCGGCAAGTACTTCACGTCGGGCATTGACCTCGACATGCTGGCGGGGCTGAGACAGCAGATGCAGGACGATTGCGATGGCCGTTCCAGCGAGAGGCTGCGCCGGACGATTCTCGACCTGCAGGACACGCTGAGCAGCATCGAGCGCTGTCGCAAGCCGGTCATCGCCGAAATCCACGGTGCCTGCATCGGTGGCGGCATCGATCTGATCACCTGTTGCGATATGCGCTATGCCGCTGCCGACGCGTATTTCTCGGTGAAGGAGATCGACGTGGGTATGACCGCGGACGTTGGTACGCTTCAGCGCCTGCCAAAGCTGGTGCCCGACGGGATCGTGCGTGAACTGGCTTACACCGGCCGGCGCTTCGACGCCGACGAAGCAAAAGCGATTGGCCTGGTGAATAACGTTTATCAGACACCCGAGGCCCTGCGCGCAGGTGTCGCGGAAACCGCCGCTACCATTGCCGCGAAGTCGCCGCTGTCGATCCGCGGCATCAAGGAGATGATCCTTTACTCGCGCGACCATTCGGTGGCCGACGGTTTGAACTACGTCGCCACATGGAACGCGGCGATGCTGATATCGGAAGATCTCGCCGAGGCGATGATCGCGGCGAAAGAGAAGCGGGCGCCAAAATTCCGGGATTAGCGCGCGTCCGTGGTGCCCAACCGACGACTGCTTCGACTGTAGGTAATTTTGCGCTGCTATGCAGTACCCTTACCCGTCTTTCGACGTCTTTGGCCTGCCGGGGTACCTTGTAAGCTGTTGATTTTCAACGGGATAACTTTTCGCCCTGCGCCGACAGATTCATCAGCGAGGCGAGGACGGCAAATTGGCCACGGCTGGCGATTACCTGAAGTTCGTGCAAATAATCCTGAATCGGGGAGATGACCGATGACACCGTGGGAAATCAGGGCCAAGGAGTTTTCCAACTGTAATTGCAGCTACGGGTGCCCGTGTCAGTTCAACGCGCTGCCAACGAAAGGCTATTGTGAGGCCGTCGTGGCAATGGAGATCGAAGAAGGCCACTACGGCGATGTAAAGGTCGACAGCCTTCGAATGGGCGGAATCTATCAATGGCCGGGAGCGGTACACGAGGGTCGTGGCAAGTGGCAAGCATTTATCGACGTGCGTGCTGACGAGAATCAGCGCGAGGCGCTTCTCAAGATCATGTCGGGTCAGGATACGGACCCCATGGCAACAATGTTCGCCGTCTACTTCTCGACGCTTGAGAAAGTGTATGACCCCATCTTTGCACCGATAGAATTCGAGGTGGACGTCGAGGGACGTAAGGGTCGATACGTTGTGCCCGGCTTAGTTGAGACCCGTGGTGAGCCGATCAAGAACCCAGTTACGGGAGCCGAACACCGGGCACGAATTGACCTGCCACATGGCTTTGAATACGAGATTGCCGAGATCGGAAGCGGCACGACAAAGACCCAGGGAAACATCAAACTCGATTTGAAGTCCAGCTACGGGCAATTCGCGCACCTCCACCTCAATAATCACGGCGTGGTGCGGCATCGTACGACTTGAAAATGCCGGCTGATGATCGATCGCTAACGGAGAGTGCTCTGCGGCGCGATCGTTGGATCGTGATCGTGGGCTTGGCCGCCATGACGTTGCTGTCATGGGCTTACATTGTGGCCGGCGCCGGCACGGGGATGTCGTTGTGGGACATGACCTCTGCCTCGCTCTTCCCTCATCGCGTGGCCGAAGTGCCGATGGATAGCATCTCCATGCAGCCGGGCGCGTGGACGCCCGGCTACGGAATCGTCATGCTCCTCATGTGGTGGATCATGATGATTGCGATGATGACCCCGAGCGCAGCACCAATGATTCTGCTCTATGGGTGGGTCACCCGACACGCACAGGCTGGCGGGCACCTACAACAAGGAGCGGTACCAACGGCGGCTTTTGCTGGCGGATATCTTCTGGCGTGGCTCGGGTTCTCGCTAGTCGCCACTCTCCTCATGTGGGCCCTTGAGAGGGCGGTGTTCATTTCCGCTATGACTATGTCCTCGACCAACGCGTGGCTCTCGGCCGCCATCCTAATTTTCGCGGGACTCTACGAACTTTCGCCGCTGAAGCATGCTTGTCTGCGGCGGTGCCGCAATCCTGCGGACTTCCTTTCACGCCATTGGAGACCTGGCCCTTCTGGAGCGGTGCGCATGGGGCTGGAACACGGCCTTTTCTGCGTAGGCTGTTGCTGGGTCCTAATGGCCCTGCTGTTCGTCGGCGGGATCATGAATGTTCTGTGGATTGCCATTCTCGCGCTCTTCGTAACCCTCGAAAAGGTCTCCCCGCATGGCCCCCGGTTCGCGTGGTTTGGAGGCATCGTTCTGCTAGCTTGGGGCGCGACAACGCTGGTCGTCTAGCCGTTGCAGGCGAGCTAGGGATCACCACGCGTTCTCGCCATCGAAGCTGACATGCCGGGTTCACTCAATCTACGCGGTTCGCGCCACGCGAACACCGCGGGCCACCGTGGCATGAGCGGTGATGTTCCTACGGTGCGCAATGGAGGCGCAGCGGCGGCCGGCCGAAGCGGCTGCATGACCGTGTCACGGCGGTGCGATGCCGGGCGGCAGGCCCGCCAACTTCATGCGGGCGACCAGGCTGAGATAACGGGGCTCAGCCCGCAGGGAAACCCAGCGCGGGTCGTCGCGTAGGTGCAGCAAGCGCGTGTCGTTGCAGTCGCATGCAAGCTCCAGACTTGCCAGCGCCGCGTCCCGTTCGCCAAGCGCCGCCTGCACTGCAGCTAGTGACGTAGGCGGCACGTAGCGCGCGCGAGACTGAGCCTCAAGGCGTGCCAGGATTTTGCGCCCCTCGTCGGCACGGCCGTGGCGGGCGAGCATCGCACCCCGCAGCGCTTCGGCCTGAGTACTCTGGTCGCTCAGCGCAGCCGCCTGCCCGATCGATGCGAACGCAGCGTCAAGGTCGCCTTGCTGCTCATGCCAGGTCGCCAGCGCCATATGGGCGATCCAGAACTGCGGCGCGAACTCGAGCACCCTCGCAAGGCGAATATGGGAGGCTGCCGCGTCACCCAGGCGCAGAAGGAAGACGGCTTCCATGGTGCAAATTAGCAGCGACATCGGGTCGAGCTCTCGCGCGTTGCGAACCAGGTCGATCCCCTCATCGCGGCGCCCGATCGTCAACAGCATGAAGCCCAACCCGAAGCTGGCAAGCGCGATGTTCGGGTTAAGAGTCAGCGCGCGGCGAAACGCCTGCTCGGCGCCGCCCCAGTCGTGCTCGCACCAATAGCGCAGCCAGCCCTGCAAGGTGTGCGCCTCGGCCAGTTCGGGCGTCAGTTCGAGGGCGCGCTCCAGATGCTGGCGCCATTGGCCGAATACCTCGGTCGGAGGCCGGTCGGAGCCGAAGATCATGCGGCGGTGCGCTTCGGCAATGCCGACATGCGCAAGCGAATAGACCGGATCGATCTGCAATGCGTGGCCGAACAGCTCGACGCTGCGTTGCAGGGCGTCGGCGCGAAGGGCTTGCGCGTGATTGAGCCCGGCGAGGTAGAGCTGGTAGGCGTCGATGTTGCGCGTGCCGCCCGGCGCTTTGCGCAGATGCCGACCGAGGGCGTGCGCAACGCGTTCGCAGAGCGCGTCCTGCGCATCGAACACATCCGTCCAGGCCACATCGAATTGGTCGCTCCAGGCCGCAGTGCCATCGGGCACCCAGAGCAGGCGCGCACTGGCACGCAGGCGATCGCCGACGTGCATCAGCGTGCCGTCGACCACCCAGGTCACGTCCAGCACCCGACCCGCCTGCACCGCGTCACGCTGGCCCTCGGCAAAGCGGCGCACCGATCCGAACGAACGCACGACCAGCTCCGGCAGGATGGACAGGCGTGCGATCAGGCTGTCGGCCATGCCGACTGCGACCAGTCGATCGCGATCGTTCGGCGACAGCGCCACGAAGGGCAACACGGCCAGCGTGGCGCGTGTCGCTTTGGCCTTCGCATCGCTGACGACACCTGTCTCGTCCGTTTCGCGCATGGCCGCGACCTCGGCCGTGAAGCGGAATCCGCGTCGCGGTTCGGTGCGGATCAGCTGCGCCGATTCGTCGCCGAGTGCGCGCCGCAGCGCCGAGATCAGCTGGCTTAGGTTGTTCTCCTCCACCACCAGCCCCGGCCACAGCGCTCGCATCAGCTCGCGCTTGTCGATCAACTCGCCTGGGCGGCTCGCGAACAGGTAAAGGGCGTTGAACAGGCGTGGTGTCAGCGCCAGCGGTGAGCCGTCGGGCCGCGTGACGCAGCGGCGTGCCCCGTCGAGTACATAACCCCCGAATGACAGGACATCCCAGGCGCCAGGCATGGCCACAAGTTTCAGCGTTTTTCAGAGCAGTGATAGAGGCGTTCTTATATTCTGACCCGGCAGATGGCCTGCACCACCAGGTGGTCGACATGCCTCAGATCCGAGCCCCTTGTTACGTCGTGCCTCTTGCGCTGGCTGCGGCCGTCGTGCTGGCGGCCTGCGGGGGTGGCGCTGACTACTCGCTCCTGCGCGACGTTCCACCGGCACCTTCACCTCCACCGGCACCTTCACCTCCGCCGGCGAATTGCTCCCCGGTGGCGCGGGCCGCGGCAGCCGAGGCCCCGCCGTCGGTCACTGCGGTGGTGGGCGGCCTCATGTCGGAGGCGTCCGGGCCTCGCTGGTTGATCTTCGTGGCTCAGAGCGACGGCACAGCCATCGCGTTCCATGGCGAAGACGTGGCTGCCGTGTCCAACCTCTCGGGCTACATCTTCGCAGGGGCCGCCTGGTGGAGCGCAAGCGACCCCACCAATTGGTACAACGGCACGGACTGGCCACTTGGCGATGCAGTATGCCTGGAAATCGCCTACGACCCCGCCACACCCTCGCTCGCCGGAAGCATACGGCGCCGGTCCGGTGCAGGCGGCTCCATCAGTGGCGGACCGATCCCCGGCTCGTCCTACACGTTCGGGCAGCCGGCCGATGCGGCAGCAGCCGCGGGCCGCTGGGTGCTGAATACCGGAGCCACAATCACCGTCTCCGACACCGGCGAGTTCACGGGCAGCCACGAAGGCTGCAGCTACAAGGCGGCGCTATCCCCCGCTGCAGATGGACGGAATTGGTTTCGCCTGACCATGCAGCTGGCCGTGCCGTGCGAGTTGTTGCTTGGTTATCCCCCCTCCGACGTGCTCCAGGGCTTCGCGGTCGCCTACACCGTCGGGGGCGCGCGGCGCCTGCTGATGTTTGCGGAAGCCGACAACGGGCTCGACTCGACCGTCTTCAACGCCATCGGAGTGCGACCGCTTCCGTGAAGCCGCCTGGGTCGCCTGCCACGCGCGCGACAATCTCTTCATAGGGATTGGGAGCCGCAACATTTCGTTCAAGCTGACGCGAGTCGGTTGCCAGCTACGAAGAGCGGACGTCAGAAGGTCCCTTGACGAAAACATATCGAAGGCCCGCTTTGCGCCAAACCAGGATCCCGCAAGGATTACGCGCCCGACTACTTTGCCGCGTACCTCGTTCGATCCCGATGGGTATCGGGTCGAGGCATACTGCCGCGTTCGCTGAATCAGGCGAACGCGCCCAGCTCCAGTTTCTGCAGGCCCCGGCGGAGCGCAATGCGCCCGACGTCCACCGCGCGGTACTTCGCGAACAGGCGCGTGTCGCCGCCAGCGCAGGCAAGATCCATCGTTTTAATCATAGTATTCCGGCGCGTGCTTGATCGTGGCGGTTTGCTCCGAATCGTGATTGATCCATAGCTGCGCGTGCTCGGACTTCACGATCGCGTCGACCCGGTCCATCGACTGGCGGGACTGGTCGGAGTTGAAATTGAAGCCTGGTACGCGCCGATTGATGAAATTGTCCTTGAAGTGAGCTACGTCGCCACTCAACAGGACCGCGCCGGTTCGCGGAAGGTGGACCAGCAGCGACTGGTGGCCGGGCGTGTGGCCGGGTGTCGATAAGATCTTTACTGAGCCATCGCCGAACACGTCGTAGTCCCCTTCCAGCTTGACGACTTTGCTGTCCCGCAGCTTTTCGTAGCTCGCGGGCTTGAATCCGTACTTGGCCGGGTTGGGTCCGAATGCGGCGTCGTATTCGGTCTGCTGGATGTACAGCGTCGCCGCGGTGAACAGGTTCGCATTGCCAACATGATCACCGTGAGTGTGTGAAAAGGCGAGATAGCTGACCTCGGTCGGCTTGACGCCAATTTCGGCCATCTGCGAGACCAGCGTATGCGTTCGATACGAGCGCATGTTGAACGGCCCGGCGATACCCTCGGGCAGGTCGGCGATCGAATCGGGGTACCCGGAATCCCACAGCATCCAATCCTTGCCGTGGTGGATAAGGTAGCAGTTGTCGCTGAAGACGGCAGACTGCCCGACGCTCACACCCGGCGTCCACGGGCTAACGTCCGGGATCTTGGCCTCGCCGCAATAGAGTACGTAGAGGCGGTCGACGCCGGTCGACGTCGACGGTTGCGTCAAAGCGCACCCGTCGAGCATCAGCAGGGTCGTACACAAAACCGCAAACTGCAACAGCATTTTCATTGCAACTCCTTAGACGAGAGTGGGGCCGGAACTAGGCGACAAGCCTTCCGGTATGGGCAAAATGTCTTGTTAGTTCCGAATACGCTGGCCAGTAACTCCGAAGCCGCGTCAGCGACTTTTGGATGCTCGCGGAAGTCTGGAGTCGTGACGAGTGAAACACCGAGGCGGACTACCCGCGTCACTTTGTTCAACGACCCCAAATGCTCCTTGACCAAGGCTAGCGCGTTCAACGCCGCGAGACGAGTTGCGCGTTGTCCGTCGTCCACGCTCAACTCGCCTCCGATACGTCCCAAGAACTTGGGGACCCCTCCCTCTACTGGTAGCGTGCCACTCAAAAAAAGCAGATTTCCGGTCTGCACCGCTTCGACATACGCGCCGAGCGGTGTAGGGGGCCGAGGCAGCTCTATCCCGAGGTCTTTCAGCCGTTGGTCGGCATTCGCGTTTGTTGGGTTGACGGTCATTGCCGGTCCTCCACTCGATACTACTGAGAAGTTCAGCGGCCGGCGCTGAACCCCCCGTCCACTGGCAGCACGGTACCGGTGACGAAATCCGCCTTCACCAGATACAGCACCGCCGCGGCGATCTCGTCAACGCGGGCAATACGGTTCAGTGGGTGCAGGCTGCCGAGCGCTGCGTGCGTCTCAGCTGCATGCATCGGCGTGTCGACCACGCTGGGGGCGACGGCGTTGACGGTGACGCCGTACGGCGCTAGCTCCAGGGCAAGGGCATAGGTTGCCTGATTGATTCCACCCTTAAGCGCGACCGCCAGCAGTGCCGGTACGCTAGAGTGAGGCTGGATGCCGAGCGAGGCGGTTATGTTGATGATCTTGCCCTGCTTGCGCTGGCTCATGTGCTTCGCCGCCTCCTGCGAGGGATACAAAACGCCTTTCAGGTTGGTGGAGATCTGCTCTTCCACTTCGGCCGGCGTGAATTGAACGAAGGGCTTGGCGGTGAAGGTGCCGGCATTGTTGACCAGCACGTCGACCTTGCCGTACTTGGCGACCGCCTGCTCGAACACCTTCGTGGCGGCCTCGGGCTTGCCGACGTCGCCGGCGACACCGAGGAAGCGGTCGCCGGCATCCAGCTTTGCCGCGGTCGCCTGCAAGCGTTCGGTGGACCGGCCGGTACCGACGACGTTGTAGCCCTCCTTGAGGAAGGCTTCGGCCAGGCCTAGGCCGATGCCGCTGGTGGCGCCGGTGATGACGACGGTTTTATCTGACTTGCTCATGGACGCACCTCGCGAATTGAATTTACGGCTGCTGGTCGGCCCCCATGCCGAGCGGTGCTCCCACCAGTTCAGAGGCGACTCTAATAGCGCTTCGGCACGCAATAAACGGGGTTTGCTACACTTGTTTTGATACACGGTGTAATGATTATGCGCAGGCGATTTGACGACATCTTGCTGGGGAGCATCGAGTTGTTCTGCTTGGCGGGCGAAGCCGGTAGCTTCACCGCGGCCGCCAATACGGCGGGGGTTACGCCGGCTGCGGTCAGCCGCTCAGTTGCGCGCCTGGAGAAGCGCCTGGGGGTGCGCCTTTTCGTGCGCTCGACGCGTAGCATGCGGCTCACCGAAGCCGGCAAGACTTACTACGAGCAATGCCGCGGGGCACTCAATCAGCTGGTTGAGGCTGAGCGAAGAGTCACCGGCGAACAGGTGCAGCCCTCAGGCACCATCCGAATCAGCGCGCCGACGACCTATGGGCATCACCGCCTGCTGCCAATGCTGCCGTTGTTTCGAGCGAAATGCCCATTGATCAAGCTGGAAGTGCATATCAGCAACCGCAACGTCGATTTCCATGAGGAGAATTTCGACCTGGCGATTCGGTTTCGCGCCCAACCCGACTCGACGATGGTGGCGCGGCAAATCGAGGACGCCAGCCTGGTGATCGTTGCAAGCCCTGCCTATCTCAAGCGCGCCGGCCTGCCGCGGAGGCTCGCCGACCTGGAGCACCACGAGTGCATCCAATTTGATCTGCCGAGCAGCGGCCGGCAGATCTCCTGGCTCTTCAACGAGGACGGTCACGAGAAGGAGATTTTCTCGACCGGCAACTATTGTTGCGCGGGGGATGTGCTCGCCGGCGTGACGCTGGCAATAGCTGGGGCGGGGCTGTTCCAGACCTATAAGTTCATTGTCGCGAAGGATTTGACCGACGGCACCCTGGTGGAGGTGCTGCAAGCTTTCGGCGGGCGCTCACGCCCCGTCAGCCTGTTGTATCCGCATGGCCGGCTCTTACCGTCGCGTGTGCGCGCGTTCATTGATTTCATGATCGAACAGACCGAATTGGTGAAGTCAGCAGAAATCCAAACTCGTCCCGCAAAGAGGAAGCGTTCCAAGTAGCGAGTTGCACGCTTTATTACAGTGGCTGCCTTTTGCTATGAAATGTCTGGAACTCACCCAGCTACCGCTCGTATGAGCACCGCGAGATGCATCCGCCGTCGAAGGGTAAAGCCCAACTTGCGGTAAAGGGCGATAGCCGCATGGTTTGAGCTGAAGACATGCAGAAACGGGATGTCGGACCGCGCTGCTATCGATGAAGCCAGCGATCTGACGAGCTCGGCTGCGAAACCGTGTCCGCGATGCGCCGGTTCCACGCACACCGCGCTGATCTCTGTGAACCCATCGAGGCGCATGCGCTCGCCGGCCATGGCGACCAACGCGCCTTGCCGACGAATTCCGATGTAATGGCCCAGCTCGATGGTCCGCGGACCGAAGGGCCCAGGCTGGGTCACGTTCGCGAGCGCGATCATCTCGGGAACATCGGCGACCCCAAGGGCCACGATCGGAACTCCAGGCTGTGCCGCACAAGCGCCGGCATCCTCCAAGACCATCTGGTCGACGGAGTCTCGCCGGACCACCGAGAGCGCGGACGGAGGCTCAACCTCTTCGGTCGTGAACAACGCGATCTGGTCATCGCCGCCGACCAAAGCCAGCAGCGACCGGAACGAGGCCGGCTCCGTGTCGACCATCGCAGCGAAGGGCGCAATGTCCGCCGGATAACGGCGGGCCCGCTCGTCACCCTCCGCGAGACTCTCCTGGACGCTCGTAACCGCCCGCCAGATCACCGAGTCGAGTGGATGCGGATCCGGCTCGCCCGGCGGATCTCCTTCTTCACAGTACGGCATCGTTCGCCACCATTGTTGGAAACCTACTGCAGCGGCGCGCAGCCACCCGCAGGGTGGCCGCGCGGAAGATCAATTCTCGCTTAGACACGCGACGAAATCGCGTGCCTAAATCGAACAGCGTGCCGTAGGCGTCAAAGGCGCAAACCCTGACGCCGTCAAGAGGATCTCTGTTCACGTTGGGCATGGCTCGCCTTTTCAGCTCGCGCCGACACGATCGTGCGCATTCACGGTCCAATCGTAGTCGACAAAGCGAACTTTGAAGTCGGAAGGAATCGGGTCGGCTCGGTAGCGGTTCACATACGCGATCAGGCTCGGCGCGTGGCTGAGGAAATCGCTGGTATACAAATCGAAGATTGCGGAAAGCCGGACTTCGCGTCGCTCCGGGTCGACGGTGACGTTGCGCTTCTCGTCGATGAACGAGCGCGCCGCGACGTCGAGCTCGCGGTCCAGGGCGTCTGCGCTGAAAGCCACGCGCGGAAGCCGGGGGCAACCTACCACCATGCAGTTAAGCGCGAAGTGAATGCGTTCCTCGCCGAGCGGGCGGATCACCTGGTTCTCGAGGTCGTACAGCGAGATCGACTTGCCGCCGACAACGAATTTACGGAGGTAGAAGAAGCTGAATTTCGTCAAGCCGCCGAGGCTTTTGGGCACACCCGCGTCGACAATGCCATGCATCGCCAGCGCGTTATAGGCGTTGATATAGAAAGCCAGACGTGAGGTCCGGTCCGGAAATCGTTGCGGCCGCGAGGTGGGGTCGACCGCGGCAATGAAGGCGACGACCCGATCGAGGTCCGCGTGATCCCGGGCGAGCGACGTAAAATCGATACGGCCCGCGTCGTCAACGCGCCGCATGAGAACGCTTGTCCAAAGCGCTTCCCATTCGCGGACACTCAGCTCCTCCAGCGCCGGGTCCGCCACACGCGCCGGCGCGGCCGCTGCCGACGACAAGTTGAAAGCTGCAACGATCAGTAGCAGGACGCCCAGGGCCATGTACGCAAGGCGCGCTCGCCGTGCCCGGGAGTGCGCGGCCACGATCATTGGCGCCCTGTGCGCAGCCTCGTTCCGCTCGCGGCACGCGCGCTTTTAAGCCGCCCATTCGCGACTCTGTGGCGAAGGGCGATCGGACCGTGCAGTACGACCGGTGCAGGCGTTGTCTCCCCAGAGAGCGGATTCCAGAAGCTGACCGACCCGCCCGTTTTCAATTCGACGGGATTCAGAATAAAGGCGTCGCGCTTGGCGTTGTGCAGACACATCGAAATGGGTCCGCCGTTCGTCGCTGCAGCAAACACGCAGGCATCGATGCGCTCCTTTTCGAGGTGGCACGCATCCATGAAGTCGTGAATGAGGAAGGAGAGCTTATCGACGCGGCCGCGCGCGCGGACGAGGTCGGCCCTGGCGCGCCACATTTTGTGGCCAAGCCAGACTGCCCCTCGAAGGGCCAAGGGCGGGCTAGTCAACACCGCTTTCACCAAGGTCCTGACCGCAGCCGAACGGCTCTGCCGGTCGAACGGCAGCTGTCCCGTACGCTCGAGCACGTTGTTGAAAAGCGCCTTGTCGTCGAGAATGTCATAGACCTTGCCGTTGATCACCATCGTCATCGCATACCGATTGCAGCGCGCGTGGCCGATCTGGGCCGTATCGAACGAAAGCGGGGTGTCGGCACCCCGCTCGATCTGGCGTCTGACCGACCCGATCGTGATCCGCGCGTCCCGTCGGCCCAGAACTCCGCGCCCGGTAACTGCCTGAAGCTGGAACGAGGCGAGTCGCACCGCGTCGCTGTTGCGGACGAAAAAGGCCACAATCTCCGGAATCTGCTCGAAGTTGTCGTTGGTCACCGTGGTGTTGAACATGACCGGCAGGCGCAGACCGCGCGTGCGTTCGATGTATTCCTGCCGAAGCACGTTGAGCGCAATCTCATCGCCATATCCGCGACGCCGCTGCGTCATGTCGACGTGAAATGCTACGTCGACCAGCCCCACGGCCACGAGCTCCTGAAGCAAATCCCGCCTGGCGCGGATACCGTTGGTCAACAGGGTCGGGCGCATGCCTTTTTCGCGAATGCGACGCACGATCGCGACCAGTTCATCGCGCTTGCGCAAGGTAGGGTCACCACCGGTGACTTGTACGTCCGTATGCTGCCCGTAGTGATCGAAAATCATCTCGATGCGGCCGAACAGCTCCTCGAGCGGGAGGTCCTTGACCGCTTCAGATTGCTCCGACAAGTAGCAAGCCGTGCAGTCCAGGTTGCAGCGCTGCGTGATCTCGAGCGCCACGCAGCCGATCGGCCAACGGCGCCCCATGAATTGGCTTGCAGACCACTGGCCGGTCGCGACCATGCGTTGGCGTGCCTCGGTGAGACTCGTACTATGGTCAGCGAGCCGCGTCGCGGGTCGCGCGACGAGGATGTCACGCGGCGTCATGCAGCACCGGTCCCCCTTGCGCGGAGCAATCCCGTCTTCGAGCATTGCGCGTGTCACGGCGCGACCAGGTGGCGCGCTGCGCCGTCCGACGCGACACATGCGGCGGCCTCGCCGAGCGAGAATGGGCTCTTGATGGCGATGAGACCGTCAGCGCCGATGGCCGCGGTCGAAAGCGCAAGTAGCGACGCAAACACAAAGGCCGGCGAGTGGTTCACGGGCAACTCCCCTGGACAAATCAGAATCGTGTCGTGAGTTCAGTGAGCCACGCCGGTGAAATCTCGACCAAGTAGGCTTCGAGCGATCTATCCCAGCCAGCCAGAATCATCAGCCCCAAGACCGCCATCAGCCCGCCCAGGAGGTATCTGCCATAAACGCCGACCTGCAGCAGTTTCCCCTTGCTTGTTGCGAAGAAGCGACGTGACGCCGAGCCGATCACCGCCAACGGCAAGCCCGCGCCGAAGCCAAAAATTGTCATTGCCAACGCGACTTGAGCGAGGCCTCTGCCTTGGCTCGCCAGCGTCGCGGCAGCACCCAGCGTGGGCCCAACGCACGGCGCCCAAACCAGGCCCAGCAGCGCGCCGATGACCAGCTGTCCGCTCAATCCTTCGAGGTGAATGCGGCGCAGCCAATGATCGCCAAGGGTTCCCAGAAACGTGGTCGCGCGGGCGAACCGGCGTTGCAACGAGACGCTCAGCAGTATTACAGCGAACCCTATGAGGAGCACGGCAGCAATACTGCGAAACCACTCGGCATCGAGTCCAATGGCGAACCCGACCGTGGCCACGAACAGTCCGACGGCGGTGAACGATAGCGCAAGTCCGAGGGCAAGCGCAGCCGCGCCGAAAGGATGCGCAGCCATTGCCGTGCCGACGACAATGGGCACCAGCGGCAGCACGCAGGGTGACAGGATCGACACCGCGCCAGCGAGAAAGGCGAGGCCGTAGCTTCCCCAACCCAGCCCCATGGCCGGCACGCTCGCGGTGAGAACTTAGGATAGCGCCTTGCGCAATGTCGCAGCGATCGAATCCTTGTTGGTGTCTCCCGTCGAGCGCGCAACTTCCCGTTTACCGCGATAGACGATGAACGTGCTCTGCTGCGCAACGCCAAGGGCTCGGCGCACGGCCTTCTGACTGTCGAAATTAACCCTCAGCACGGTGTAATCCTTGAATTCCGGGCGCGCGAGCAATTCGGAAAGGATTGGCTCTTGCTGTTTGCAGGTCGGACACCAGTCCGCGTAAACGTCGATAAGCACTGGCTTGTTGGCCGCCTGCAAGGCCTCGAGCGTGGTCTGGTCGAACGGCTTTGTCTCCGCGGGCAAGACGGTCGAGCTCAACACCGCCAAGAGTACGGGCAGCAGCGACCGAATTTCGATGTTCATGAGTCTTCTCCAGGAGTTACACAAAACGATGCTGACCGGTTCACGGCCCCTAAGCAGAAGGCCCGTCGCGCGCCTGGCTTCGAGACGCGTGCAGAGGCTTCTCGATCACGCTTCGCCACGTGCCGGATAATCCTTGGCAATCACAAAGTCGAGTGCCGCCACAATCTCCCGGAAATGCGGTCTGGCGAACGGCATGGACTGCACCGATGCCCAATAAAGGGTGCGGTCGGGCCGGACCAGAAATACTCCGGGCTCGCTGAATAGCGGCGGCTCTTCGACGCCAGTAGTAGTCATGCCGCGTCCCGTTGATATGTACAGCCCCCAGGTGCGCGCGGTCGCAATGGCCAGCGAATAGCCCACCGTAAGTTGCGACAGACCCCACTTCATTTGCGCCTCGCGCGCGCGTGCCTCTGTGTCGCTGCTCACCGCGATGGTCTCGACGCCGCGTGTCGCGAGCTCGGGGACTAACTTGTTGAGCTCGGCGACGTAGGTCGTGCAGACCGGACAGTGCAGTCCGCGGTAGAACACGATAAGAGAGAAGCGCTGCGGCTTCGCGTCGCTCAGACTCCACGTCGTGCCGGACAAGGTAGGGACAATGAGCTCGGGCGCGGGTTGGCGGGGAAGTACACGGGACATCGGAATCTCCTCACCATTCATTCGATGACGTGGTCGGCGCGAAGCCGCTGCCAATCGCCAGAACAGTGTACGGTACGCGATCAAGCCCGTGCAGAACGCGACTGATCAGCGTGAGCGCGGGCGAACGTGGAGATGTTGCGGCCACAGGCGCGTTCATATGACGTTCTCCGGCAGCTGCGCGGCGACAAGGTCCGTGACGCCGAAGGCGAGCACCGCCCGATGATGCTGGAAGCGCAGCCCGATCCCGCCGCGCAGGGATCGAGTTGTGTTTCGTCCAGCCGGCGGACCGCGGCGCCGCACTCCTGACATTCACGCCGACGTTTTTCCGCCCTGGATCTTTCTGCAATCGCCCGCGGGCAGCAGTACGAACGACTTCGGATCGCGCGCCTGTGTAGCCTGGCCGGCACAGGAATGCGCCCCCTCGGCGCAGTCGTTCTTGCCCACGGCGTTGATGCCGTAGCACTTCTCCAGCTTGTTGACTTGCATCCGCATCATGTTGTCCTTGACGGCCTGGGGAGCCTTGCTCATGTCCATGCCCTGTGCCTGGACAGCCAGTCCCTGCATGCTCAGGGCCAGCCCAACCGCGGCGGAAAGAACGGAACCGGCGAATAGACGACGATCCATGGTCGACAACCTCCTGTGGAAAGATCTCAGGTCGAGACTGACAAGACCGAAGTTCGCCGGACCGTCGCAAGAGGTTACGTGCAGCGCAAAAAATATCTTTGCTCGTTCCTGCCCTGCCGGGGTGTATCTTCGACGCGTTTGAAGGTCATTCCAGTGACCATGGCCAGTGAGTTTGTTTTCGGTGCGTTGGTGGCACTTCACAAGACATGGCCTCAGGCTCGCGCGACCGGGTCCCCTTGACCCTCGTCCCTCCGGCATCCACTCACGCCGAGGCCGAGGGCAGTGACAAGGAAGGTGCGAGCGGGAACGAGGCCGCGGCACGCGATCTCGACTGGTCGATTCTCATGGCCCGGGCGCAAGGCGGCGACGGCGAAGCCTACCGGCGGCTCCTTACCGGTATCGCCCCATATCTGCACCGGCTCGCACGACGACATCACCGCGATCCGGGCGATGTCGAGGACACGGTGCAGGACGTGCTGCTGACCGTGCACGCGATCCGACACACCTATGACCCGCACCGTCCCTTTGGACCCTGGCTGGTCGCCATCGCGAAGCGCCGGATCATCGACCGGCTGCGCCGGCAGGGACGGACCAGAGCCAGAGAAGTGGCGCTCGACTTCGAGGATGTAACTTTTTCCACACCTGAAGCGAACCTAGGCGAAGCGGACTGGAACAAGCGCGTTCTCGGCGATGCGATCGAGCGCCTGCCTCCGGGTCAGCGCGAAGCGGTCCGTTTGTTGAAATTGCAGGAGATGTCGTTGCAACAGGCGGCGGCGGCGAGCGGCGTGTCGGTGGCGGCGCTCAAAGTGGCGATGCATCGTGCGATGAACAATTTGAGGAAGATGTTCACCAAGTCCGGTGGCGAGACATGAATACCACCCCCGACCTGATCGAGGCACTGGCGGCGAACGTGACACCCGTTCGGCGCCTGCGGCCACCGCTCACGCGCGCCACGTTCTGGCTGTCGGTTGTGGCATTGATACTGGTCCTACTCGCAGTCAGCCACGGCGTCAGGCCGGATCTGGTGCGGCGCCTGCAGCAGCCGACCTTTGTCGTCAGCCTCGGGGCGGCGCTCCTCACGGGGATCCTCGCGGCGATCGCCTCATTTCTGGTGAGCCTTCCGGACCGCTCGCGAGGCTGGCTGCTGCTTCCGCTGCCCGCCCTGGTAGTTTGGCTCTCGACCATCGGTTACGGCTGCCTGACCGACTGGGTCGACGTCGACGCCGGCAGTCTTCGTATCGGTGAAGCGGCGCGCTGCTTTGCCACTCTGGTGCTCACGAGCGTGCCGTTGTCGCTGCTCATGTTCGTGATGCTGCGCCACGCGGCGCCGCTGCATCCGACGCCGGTCGTGTTGACCGGCAGCCTTGCCGTGGCGGCCATGACTTCATCGGCGCTCTCGCTATTGCACGCGTTCGACGCCACGATCATGGTCCTGATGTGGAACCTAGGGTCGGCAGTCGTGTTCCTGGGGCTTGGAGTGCTTCTGGGTCCGAAGATGTTCGCGTGGTCACCGCAGCATCCTGCTCAACGCAGCAGGTGATTGCTTGCGGAACCACCCGTGAACCTGACACGGCAGCTTGAAACCGACTCGGAGGTGGTGTGGTCTTCATCCGCTTCGATCGCGAACACCGGACCGCGCAGGCCTTCGACGGCGCGGGACAGGAGCTTCGAGCCTATGTCGCGTTCTGGTTCGCGTGGTCTGCGTTCTATCCGAAGGCCGAGGCTTTTGTCGCCCACGGAGCCGCGCAGTGAAATCCCGCTTCATGAGGACGTTCGCGCTGGCGCTTGGAGTTTTCACGGCCGGCTGGACCAGCGACGCCTGCGCCGCCTCGAGCGCAGCGTCCTCGTCGAGCGCTTCGCCAGGCTTGACGTTCGACGGCAGGACCTACACCAACCGACTGATTCGTAGCCAGGATCCCTACCTGTTGCTGCACGCCCACAATCCGGTGGACTGGTATCCGTGGGGGCCGGAGGCACTAGCCGCGTCCAAGCGCGAGGACAAGCCGATTTTCGTGTCGATCGGCTACTCGACGTGTTATTGGTGCCACGTCGCCGAGCGGGAGATCTACTCCGACCCGCAGATCGCAGGACTGATGAACGAATGGTTCATCAACATCAAGGTCGACCGCGAGGAGCGGCCGGACATCGACCGCGTCTACATACTCGCCACTCAGATCCTGGCGGGTGGCGGTGGGTGGCCCAACAACCTGTTCCTCACCCCGGATCTCAAGCCGTTCTACGCCGGCAGCTATTTTCCGCCTGCGGATCGAGGCGCTCAACCCGGTTTCCCGCGAATTCTGCAAGATCTGCACACCGCCTGGACCGGCGATCGGGCCAAGGTGATGCAGGTAGCCGATCAGGTGTATCAAGAGCTGCAGCGGGTGCAGACCGGACTCGCGGCTAACGGTGCCGCGATACCGGCGCCCCGACAATGGCTGGGTGCGGTCGTGTCTGAAGCCTCAAAACGCTTCGATGCGGTGAACGGCGGCTTTGGCGGCGGAGGCGACACCCAGTTTCCACAAGCACCGCTGCTGTCTGCTCTGCTTGCCGCGCAGATGCGCCACCCCGACGCGAAGTTGTTCGGCATGGTCACGCAAACCTTGACCGCGATGGCCGAAGGGGGCGTGATGGACCAGCTGGGGGGAGGCTTTCATCGCTACAGCACCGAGGCGAGCTGGTCGCTGCCGCACTTTGAGAAGATGCTCTACGACAACGCTCAGCTGCTGGGCGTTTACGCGCGCGCTTACGCCATCAGCCAGGAGCCGCTGTACGCGACGGTTGCGCGACGGACCGCTGAGTACCTCACGCGCGAGATGCAGGCGCCCGGCGGGGCCTTCTACAGCGCTCAGGACGCCGAGGTCGATGGCGCGGAGGGCGCGAGCTACGCGTGGAGTCGTGCGCAGACCGAGGCGGTGCTCGGCGACGTCGGAGCGAAGCGGTTTTTTGACCTTTATGCGCTTACCCCGATGCCCCGCGCCCCGGCGGGCCACAAACAAGTCGACGGCGGAGTGGTGCGGCTCGATCACGCAAAGGCGCAGGCTCTGGCAAGACAAAAGCAGCTGCTGCCCGCCCTCGAAGCGCTGCGGCCGATGCGCGAGACGCTGCTTGCTGCTCGCCAGAAGCGTCCCCAGCCGGCGCGCGACGAGAAGATCGTGACCGGCGGCAACGCCCTGGCGATCATCGGTTTCGCGGAAGCCGGAGACGATCTGCACGAGCCGGCGCTGACTCGCGTCGCCCTTGCTGCGGCCAACTGGGAATGGACACATGCATTCAACGCGGGCAACGGCGTCCTGATGCACCAGTTCTATCATGGCGAGGCGGGCGAGCACGCCTTCCTCGATGATTACGCGCTGCTCAGCCAGGCTTGCCTCACGCTGTACCGACACACTGGTGACGCCGAGTGGCTGGCGCGGGCAGGGAAGCTCGCCGATGCCATGCTGAAGCGATTCGTCGACAGCGGCGGTCGCCTGCTCGAAACTTGGGACTCGAATCTGCTCGTGGAGCCCCCGGGCGATGGCGACCGGGTTCAACCATCCGGGGTTTCTTCCGCGATCGCTCTGCTGCTGGAACTGGCGAGCATCAAGGGCGAGGCGCGCTACGCCGACGCTGCGCGGCGCGCGCTGGTACCGCTCGCCGCCCAAATCACGGCGGCGCCATCGGAATGGGGCGGATTGATCGCCCCGTTGAGTCGGCCGCAACTCGCCGCGGCGCTCGAGCAAGCGCCAGTGAGCGCCCGTGGAGCGGGGATCCCTGGCGTGCCGAGTTCAGCCGACCAGGTCCGCGCCCGCGCTTCCTTGTTATCGACCCAGGCCGCCACCGAGCTGGTGGTCACCGTCGAGGTGGCCCCGGGCTTTCACATCAATGCGAATCCGGCGTCGCAGCCGGAGCTGATCCCGACCGAGCTGACACTTTCTGGCCATCCTGACATGAAGGTGGATTACCCGGCGTCACGGACCTTCAAGCCATCGTTCGCGCCGCAGGGGATTGCGATCTACGAGGGAGAATTCATGCTGCGCGCCCGCTTACCCCAGGCGTCATCGAAGTTGCTGTCGCCAGCCAGTCTGCGCGTGCAGGCGTGCAATGACAAGTACTGCCTCGCGCCGGCGACCGTCTCCGTTCCGATCAATACCTTACGCAGATGAGCGCTGGAGGGCCGCGACTCGCCTGATCACGGGCGCCGATCCGGCAGCGACCGACTTTGGCAACCCGGCCCCGGGCGGTGCCATGCCGTGCTGAGGCGTACGGCCGAGTCAATCGTCAAGCGGGCGGTCGCACGTTCGCCAGTGAGGTCGGCTTCCTACGGCCGGCAATGCTATTTCAAGCGGCCCATCATTTTCATTTGATCACACGCTCGCTCATTTGGACTGCGCAGTACCATTCCCTTGGCTTTTGCGCGATCGGCCAGTTCCTGGTCATGTTTCTCCATGTATTCCTTGCATTCGGCGTAAGTTGTCATCGAGGACATCTTCGCCTGATGTGCCCTCTGCTCTTCGGCGCTCATCAGGTTCCAGCCGGACGTATTGTTCGCTCCCTTCATCATTGGGGTGCTCGCCCCTCCAGGGCCAGGCTCGCCGCCCGGCCCTTGTTGGGCGTGCGCGGTGCCCGACGCAAGCACGAGGGCCAGGATGGTTGCAATAACCGCGGGCGATTTCAAAAGAAGAACTTTCCTGAGGGCGAGGCGGGAAACGGCACCCAACAGCGTGGCAAGCATAGACCGCCATCAACGAGTCCGCCACCGTTGCGGAACGAGACTAATGCCGTCACCTGCACCTACGAGTGCACGTTTTGCTCGGACTGCGTCGAGCAATACTCGGAAGAGTCAAGCGCCTGCGTATATGCGGCGTCCAGATCAATGTCGTCCGGCGGCACGCTGTACGTGAAGTAACGCTGAAAGTGCTGCCGCGAGCAGACTCGTTGTTCCCGCGCCCAGTCGGCTTCCCGGTCGTGCCCGTAGCATGTTTTTCCAAGTCTGGGAAAGAGCGATTCGAGCAGATCACGACGCAAACTTGCGCACTGCTCTGGTGTGATATCGGGCGCGGATTCACGGAGCAAGTCTGCGATGCGCCGCCGCTGCGTGCTTTCCGTGTTTTGGTCCGAATTGCGGCCGCCGCTAAGAAACAGCTCAGCGTTCTCCCGGATTGCCAGATACATTTTCGGATAGAAGACGCGGATGCCCTCCATCAGAAGAAGATCGACCGGATGCGCCTCTTCCTCAAGCAGCGGCAGCGCGAACGTCACGGAGTTGATGTACAGCTTGGCATGGCGGGCCGTCGCGAGACGCGGCTCGAGGCCCTCTATGAAGTGACGCGCAAACGCATTGACCTCTTCCTCTGCGAGCTCGATTCTGGACTGCCGCAAAGCGCCCGCAATGCCATCGAACACCACCTGCCGCAACTCGATGGCGTCAAGAGGTGGAAGATGCAGCGGCACTTGGATGATCTTAGCGAGATAGTCGCGCCCGGCCTCGTGTCCCGCCTGGCCATATCGCTCCCCGAGGGACGAGGCAACCATCTCATCGTCGAACGAAAGCACGTAGCTCGTACTTGTGAAGCTGGCCGACAGCTTCACAAGCTTGAAGATCGCCTGTATCTCGGCTCGTTCCAGGCGGTCGATATCGTCGATCAGCACCATGACACGCTTGCCGGCCTGCTCCAGCACTTCTTCGATCTGCTGCTTCAGTTCGTCGAGCTTCACACCAGCCAAGGAGTCGCCGATCCTCGGCAGGGCATCGCTCCGATTTGGCAGGCCCACCCCCGTGACAGAGAAGGAAGCCAGCAACAGCAGTCCACCGTAGTCCTGGAGTAGGTTGCCGATCTCCTCGGCTTTGGTCGGCAACGAACGGCCGAGCGCCGCAGCAAGCGTATCGAAGAAGCCGCGTAGTTGCCGTTCTTCAGAGCCGTAAAGCCACGGGTTGAAGCGGACCACGACTACGTTGGAATGATCATCCAGCGCCTCCTCAACCAGGTTAAGAGTAGAGGTCTTCCCGCATCCCCATGGGCCATACAGGCCAATGACGATGCTGGATGGATCCGAACGACTTGCTGCTGTATCCGCGATCCGCTGTGCAAACACTGCGCGACTGAATCGATCCTTTCGCTTCGAATGGATCGGTTGATCGGACGAATACGTGAGCTGACGCGTGCGGTCATCCATCGGAAGTGCGGGATGTGTCAGTGACTTTGCGACACTCGCGCATGCAAACCAGTCGGCATTCATGGTGTCGCGGCCAGGTCATTGGCCTGCCTGATTGCGGCGAGAGTCGGAGCAAAGATGCCTCCGACTCTCGGTGTCACGTACCAGCAGCTCAGACGGTCGCATGCGGCACGGGCACTCGGCTGGCCTCCTTCAGTTCAGCCGGGCAGCAACGCCGCACACGATGACGGGACCGGCGCTGCCGAACGGTGCGCCGTTAGGCCCTGTGATGTAGCCGTCTCTTGCCAGCGTAAGGATGCGGAACTCCTCGTTCTGGAGACCGCGAAAGCCCTTGTCGATGGCGTCTTGGGTCCACTCATAGATGTTAGCGTCCCAGACCGGGCTGTAATCGGTGGCGGTCGTGGGAATGCCGCCAAACGTATTGTTCGGCCGATGCCCGTCCGTCAGCGCGGCAAAAATACCCTGACGCTGCGGATTGGCGCAGGCGCCTTCCGATGGGCCATTCACCGCGATGAAGATCCGCTCGACCGCGCTGCGGGCGATGTCATCGATCCCGACCTCGAGTCTGTGCATACGTGGGGCGAACGTGTTCCCCTCGATGGCAGACACGGTGGGGTCGCTTGAGTCGGTCGAGATGTAAAGAACCGGCTTGCCGAAGCTGAAGCCATTGATCAGGTTGAGCGTAACGGTTCGGTGCACCGGGTCAATGGCGATCACCTGGTCATGGACGAGCGCGTAGTTCGGATTGCCGTCCGGGAAATTGATGGACGCATCTTCCAACGCCGCGGCGATGATCGGCGCGTCGTAAATGATGCCGTTGGCGCTGACCAGCGGGCTGTAGTTCGCATCCCCGACCGAGCCCGGCTGGGCTTGCTTGGGCGGGAACGGTCGATCTTCGGGGCCGGGTACCACCACGCGGGTCGGGCTGAAGTCCACGAGGCCCGATTGGAATAGAAATGTCCCATCGTCCCGCAGGGTGGCGGGGCGCGCGGCATCGCCGACGTTCGCCACCCTCAGCTTTTTGGAGAAGTTCACGCCAAGGCGATCCGCCTCCGCCTGGTTGCCTGCATCGAGGATGACGTACCAGGCGGGCCGCAGACCAGACGGGGTGTTCACGGCGCCCTTGTAGAGGGGCAATGTGACCGTTCCCCTGGCGCCGCTGCTGAGGTCCACGCCCGTGAGCGATTCGATCGGTATGTCGAACTTGCCTGATTTCAGCAGCTGGACCGGCCCCGCGAGCTCCGGATCCGTGAGCGAGTCTGGGGGCGGAAACTGCGAGATGTCGACTTTCGTTCCCGTCGAGGCCTTGGCTGGGATCAGATTGCATCCAGGACCCGGCCCGATCGGCCCCGGTCCGGGACCATCCGCTGCCCGTAGGGGTTCGTCGCCGGCGGATGCCGCCACCGAAAAGAGCGCCGCAGCGAGCGCCGCCAACGCGATGCCGCCGCGCCATCGACGCGGACGATTCACTTCGGGTGACGCAAGAGCGGCGTCGCCAGGTTCCGATGCACGATCAACAGCAAATGAAAAGTGAGAACTCATGTTTTCTCCAATCGTGAGATTGATCTCGATTTAACTTCGGCAAACAGGCGCAGGCGCACCGCGACCGACCGACAACATGCGGGCCGCAACATCTCTTGAAGAAATCCGACTGATGCTTCCGTCTGGCGAACACCCCGCTTTACCTTGTATGGTCGGCGCCGGTTAATTCGCACGCAATCAGCGGCCGGTTACATAGGGCGGGCCGATTCATTATTTTCTGGAGTGCTCCGTCCATTTCACAGTCCCTTGGTGGTAACCAAGCGCGTCGTTTCGACGAATATGGAGGTGGCCGGCTTCGCGAGGAGAGCCCTCGCGCGGTGACTCGAGACACCGGTGTAAGAACTTGCATCGCCCACACGACTCACGTCGGCAACACGACCTGACGGCGTTTTGCAACTTGGCAGAGATGACTGTTCACGAAAGGACGCATCATGAAAAGCAGACTGGCATTGAGCACATTGGCAATCAGCGTGACACTGGTCGGTTCCGGCGCCGCGCTCGGACAGGAATACAAGACGCGAGAGCAGGTGCAAGCGGAGCTTGCCGAGGCGAATCGCGACGGCACCATCTTGTCCGGCGACGGTACCTTGTGGAGGGATTTGGGCGCGCCACGTCGGGCCGACACGACATTGGCGGGCAAGACGCGAGAGCAGGTGAGAGCGGAACTTGCCGAGGCGAATCGGGACGGCACCATCCTGTCCGGCGACGGTACCTTGTGGAGGGACTTGGGCACGCTTGGCCGACCGGCCGATACGGGATTGGCGGGCAAGACGCGCGAGCAGGTGCAAGCGGAGCTTGCCGAGGCGAATCGCGACGGCACCATCCTGTCCGGCGACGGCACGCTGTGGCGCGATCTCGGCTCTCTGCACTACCTTGCAGCCCCGTCATTCGTTGCGCGATCGAATCACACTTCCAGCACGCCAAGCATGGCGGGAACCGATCGGTCACCCGATATGGGGGATGGCAAGAACTAAAGAGCACCGACTTCCGGAAGGCGTTTGCGACGGACCGGTCCACGCGCAGGGAAGCGGGCGTGGCTGGATACAACGGCCCCACCCGTCCATGCTCGACACCATCGCAAATTGGCTGGGCGCCCGCCTGGTTCGATACCTGAGCCGGGCCAGCCATGTCCACGGGACGGCTGTCCCCACCGACCCGGTCAAATTGATGGCGTGCCTGCAGCCGGGCGACGTGCTGTTGGTCGAAGGACAAACGCGGGTGAGCGGGGCGATCAAGTACCTGACCCAATCCACGTGGTCCCACGCGGCGCTATACGTCGGCGACGTCACCGGCCTGGCCGATGGTGAAGGCTTGCCGCGGTGCTTCCTGGAGGCTGACATCGGGGAGGGCGTGCGAGCGGTCAGCGTGACCGAGTTCGAAGGCCTGCATTGCCGCGCCTGCCGCCCGGCCGGACTGAACGCCGCGGAGATCGACGCGGTGATCGGATTTGCGATGGCTCGCTTGGGGTACCGGTACGACCTGAAGAACGTGGTCGATCTGGCGCGTTACCTGTTGCCCACCCCGCCCGTACCGCTGCGCTGGCGCCGTCGTATGCTCACGCTGGGCAGTGGTGATCCGACCCGGGCCATCTGCTCCTCCTTGATCGCCCAGGCCTTTCATTCCGTACGTTATCCGATCCTGCCCATCGTCGAATCCGTACCCTCCAAGGATCCGCTGTGCCCCGGCTGCGTGCACGAAATCCTGCACTTTCGCCACCACAGCCTGTTTGTCCCGCGCGATTTCGACGTGTCGCCCTACTTTGCGGTCATCAAGCCAACGCTGGCGGCGGGATTCGACCATCGCGCCCTCGAATGGCATGACGCCTAGCCTCGCACGCAGGGCGCTCAGCGGCTTGCCGGCTTTGACGACTGCCGCCGCCGGGGCATATGCCTTGATTCTGATCGGGATCACCTCGGTGCTTGTGGATCAAGCGGGTGGTGCGACTCAGAGTATTTTCAGGGGGCACGAATGATCGATCTTTACTACTGGACGACGCCTAATGGCCACAAGATCACCATCTTCCTCGAGGAGGTGGAATTGCCGTACACGATCAAGCCAGTGAACATTTCAAAGGGGGAGCAATTCAGCGCCAAGTTTCTGGCGATCTCGCCCAACGGCCGCATCCCGGCGATCGTGGACCGTGGACGGCGCGGCGACCCTATCAGCGTGTTCGAATCCGGTGCGATTCTTCAATACCTGGCCCACAAGACCGGAAAGCTGCTGCCCGCCGATCTGCGCGGCCACACCGAGGTCATGCAATGGCTGTTCTGGCAGGTAGGCGGACTGGGTCCGATGCTCGGGCAAAACCACCATTTTTCGCAATACGCCCCCGAGAAGATTCCGTACGCCATCGACCGTTACGTCAGGGAGACCGAGCGCCTGTATTCGGTGCTCAACCTCCAATTGAAGAATCGCGAATACCTAGCCGGGGTTTACTCGATCGCCGATATCGCCACCTACCCATGGATCGTTCCGCACATGCGGCAATCGGTGCAGCTCGAAGAATTCCCACACCTGTATCGGTGGTTCAACGCGATTTCTGCACGGCCAGCGGTGGAGCGCGCTTACGCGAAAGCAGCGCAGATCAACACGGCGCCAACGGTCACGGAGGCGTCCAAGGCGATCCTGTTTGGACAAGGACGCACGCCAGGCACAGTAGTCTCGCCGCAGCCGACATCGAGCATGTAGTAAGAAGCGGCGCGTTGCCACGACGAATATCGCCATGAACGATCGCCCGAGGTCACGATGAACCGACCAATCTCTTCAGCCCTGGCCGTTGCGCTTCTGGCGCCGACATTCAGCTGGGCGGCTTGCGACTTGATGAGCGGCCCGAAGACGGCTGCTCTGGTGGAGCTGTATACGTCGGAGGGCTGCTCGAGCTGTCCGCCGGCGGACAAGCGGCTAAGCCAGTTCCCCTCACGTCAATACCCCTACGAGCAGGTCGTCCCGATATCGCTTCACGTCGACTACTGGGATTACATCGGCTGGAGGGAGCCGTTTGCTCAGGCGCAGTTCGCCGAACGCCAAAGCTGGCTGGTTCGGACCAACGGGCACAAGACCGTCTACACGCCTCATTTTTTTGTCTCGGGCACCGAAGTTCGTGACTGGGACGTCGACCTCGCTCGCGAATTGAACCGGGTTGGCGCCGAGGCCGCACGTGCGAGCGTTCATATCCACGCCGAACCCACCGCTTCCGGAAAGCTGTCCGTCTCCGCATCCGCGACCGCATCCTCCTCGCCGGCGCAACTGGCCCTGTTCGTTGCGCTCACCGAGGACAGGATCACCTCGCGCGTCTCCGCCGGTGAGAACAACGGCGTGACCTTGTCGCACGACCATGTCGTGCGGGAATGGATTGGCCCTACAGCACTGAGCGGTGGCCGGGCCGAGGTCGATCGCGCGGTGACACTTCGCTCGAACTGGAATCGAGCGGAGTTGGGAGTCGTAGGCTTTGTCCAAAATATGCAAACGGGGCACGTACTGCAAGCGGTCGGCGCGTCCGAGTGCCTGCGCTCATGAGAACGGCCCGCTCGCACAAAACCTGACCTCGTTGCTGCAACCGATTCGGTGTGAGCCGATCGCTCGGCTGCGCCGGAAATCCGGCACATTTGCCATTTAAACCTCAGTCCATTTTGGGAGATATCCATGAACAAGCTAACAACCGCTCTGCTGACCGCCTGTCTCGTGTGTACCGGCTCGGCCGTGTACGCACAGGACGCCGTGTCCAAGGATGCAATGTCCAAGGATGCGATGAAGAAGGACCCGATGTCGAAGGATGCTATGTCCAAGGACGCCATGTCCAAGGATGGAATGTCCAAGGACGCCATGTCCAAAGATGCGATGTCCAAGGACGCGATGTCGAAGGATGCAGTGTCCAAGGATGAAATGAAGAAGTAAGTTTGAACAACGGCGCCAGGGGCGGCGGGGCATCCCCCGCCCCGCGCCGATCGTTAGCCGCAAACCACCCTTGACTGCCGGATTGCATGGACTCGCGACGAAAATGGAATCTGTGAAGCCCTGGCACCGGGTCGGCCGCCTTGTGATTGCCGCGCTCGCATGGCTTGCTTGGCCCGTTCAGCAGCCCGCGCATTCGCTCGATTTTCTTGATCCGCAGGATGCGTTCAAGTTCTCCGCTGCGGTCGCCGACGGCGGCAAAGCCGTCGACGCGCACTTCACCATTGCGGACGGCTATTACCTGTACCAGGAGCGCTTTGGCTTCGGCGCAAGCGATGGCGTGCAGCTTGGCTCGCCGCAATTTCCACCCGGCAAGATCAAGTTCGACAGGACTTTCAACCGGGAGCTCGTAACGTACCGCCACGACGTGGTCGTGAGGCTGCCGATCGAATCCGGCAACGGCCCGTTCACCCTTACCGCCAAGCTGCAAGGCTGCGCCGATCGAGGCGTGTGCTATCCGCCTGAAACACGCACTGCGCGCTTGGTACTGAGTGCAACATCACGGGCGAGGGGCTTATCGGACGCCGACGTCAGATCGGTCGCGTCCGACCCGGTCACGACGAGCGAGCCGGGGCGCATAGAAGGCGCGTTGAAGTCCGGTTCGTTGCTGACGGTGCTGCCGATCTTTTTCGTGCTCGGCCTGCTGCTGAGCTTTACGCCTTGCGTGCTGCCGATGCTGCCGATCCTGTCCTCGATCATCGTCGGGCAGAGCGCTCGACAGGGCGATGGAGGTAATCATGGCCTGACCAGGACGCGCGGCTTCGTGCTCGCGCTGGCTTATTCGCTCGGCATGGCGATCGTCTACACGGCGCTCGGCATCGCTGCCGGTCTTGCCGGCGAAGGTCTGGCGGGCGCGCTGCAGCAGCCGGCGGTACTCGCCGTTTTTTCTGCCTTGCTCGTTGCACTGGCGTTGTCGATGTTCGGCTTCTACGACTTGCAACTGCCTTCCGCCTGGCAAACTCGCCTCGCCCGGGCCTCGGGGCGCAGGAGCGGCGGCAGGCTCGGCGGCGTGTTTGCGATGGGGGCGATCAGCGCCCTTATTGTCGGGCCTTGCGTCGCTGCACCGTTGGCCGGGACCTTGCTTTACATCTCGCAAACGCGCGACGTCGTGATCGGCGGCGCAGCACTGTTCGCGATGGCGGCCGGCATGAGCGTGCCGCTGCTTCTGGTCGGTATCAGCGCGGCCTCGCTGCTGCCGCGCGCGGGTCGATGGATGGAGTCGGTTGGGCGCCTGTTCGGCGTGTTGCTCATCGCGGTGGCGCTGTGGCTGGTCTCGCCCGTGATTCCGGCCTGGGCTCAGATGCTGGGCTGGGCCGCGTTGCTTATTGTCAGTGCGACCTATCTGCGCGTGATGGATGGGCTTCCCGCCGATGCGACCGGCTGGCAGCGCCTTTGGAAAGGCGTTGGCTTGGTACTGCTCGTCCTCGGGGCAACGCAAATCGTCGGCGCCGCCAGTGGTGGGCGCGACGTCTTGCGGCCGCTACAAGCGCTGGCATCGGGCCGTGACGTCATGAAGGCGGAATCGCTCGCCTGGCGCCCTGTTCAGGACATCGACCAGCTCGACGCGGCGCTCGCCGACGGGAACGGCAAGCCCATTCTGCTCGAGTTCACCGCAGACTGGTGCGTCTCATGCACGGAGATGGAACGCTTCACCTTCAGCGACCCACGCGTCGCGGCCAGGCTGGCCGGCATGCAGTTGCTGAGGGTCGACGTCACGTTGAACAGCGCGCAGGACAAGACTCTGCTGAAGCGGTTCCATCTGTTTGGGCCTCCGGGCACGATCTTTTTCGATCGACAAGGTCGTGAAGTGCAGGGCGCTCGCGTGATCGGGTTCGAGTCCGCGGATGAGTTTCTGCTCAGCCTGGAGCGGGCCACCGACCCCGCGGCCGCCCCAGCGGTCTGAGCCCGCGGCCGCCCCAGCGGTCTGAGGGCTGGCACCTTGTTACAAGACCCTTCGCCGGGTCGTCTTCCCATTGGGTTCTGTGCTGGTTAATTCGCCGGCGACCTACGCCACCAGCGGCAACTTGCTTCGAGAGGGCGGTGGCATTAATCGGGGGCCAATTGGATCCTTCACCGTGTGCCGGATGATTTTCTCGATCTGTCGCGTCGCCATGTCGTCCAGGCGCCGCCCCACCACCCTCTTTAGCGGGTCGAGGTGTTCCAGGTGGCGCGCGCCCCACAGCGCGATCGTGTTTGCCTGGTCGAGCACCCATCGAACCGCGAGGGCTGTGAGCGGCCAGCCGTAGCACGCTCGCGCGTATCGATCGAGCGCCGCTGCGGCGGAAACGTATTGAGAGAGTCTGGGTTCTCGGAACTTGGGATCACTCCGTCGCAGGTCATTTTCCTGGAACTGCGTCGTCGCAGTGATAGTCCCCGTCAAGAGTCCCCGGCAAAGGGTGTCGTAGCACAGGACTGCGATGTTGTGACGCCGGGCGTACGGCACGACGCTGCTTTCGGCCTCGCGTTCGAACAGGTTGCACGGTACTTGCACCGCGTGGATCGGAGCAGCCTGCCGGAACTCGTCCATTTGTTCCGCAGAGTAATTCGCGACCCCTATCGCGCGAATCTTTCCCTCCTTCAGCAGGCGCGCGAGAGTTTTCGCCGTCTCGGCAATGGGGGTGAGCGGATCGGGCCACTGGACGATATAAAGATCGATGCGATCTGTGCGCAAGCGTCGCAGCGACTCCTCCACCTCTTTTCGGACGTGCGCAGGGGCAGAGTTTCTGCGCACCTTGCCGTCTCGCCACTCCAATCCCGTTTGGGTTGCGATGATTGCGCGCTCGCGCAACCCGCCCGAGAGCATCACGCCGACGATTCTTTCGGATAAGCCGAAGCCGTATACCGGCGCCGTATGGATGAAAGTGATCCCGCGCTCGATCGCGGACGGGATCGTGGACATCACGCGCTCGAGATCGCCCGTACTGCCGCCCCAGGCCCAGCCTCCGATTGCCTCGGTGTCCAGTCCCATGCGCGAAGCAGCGATCCCTGATGTACCAATTTCAATCGTTTCCATGGCCCATTCGTTCATCAGTTGACTTCTCCAGTTGCCCTTGCCTGCCTTGCTGTAGAGCAATGGCCGTTCCAGCGGGGCAGCTCTTGCCTGCCTTGCCGCGTAAGCAGTGCAGCAACAAGGACTTACGGATTCCCTTGCGCGAGATCGCGGCCCGCGTCGAGTCCCATTGAACACGGGGTGATGCCCACCCACTGGCGCGGTGCCCTCCGATTGGCGCGCGTTCGCCGGCACTTTGTCTTCCCAAGCCGCGCCTCCCGGCTCATCCGATACGCAAGTCCTTGTTGCTGCGGGGCTCGCCAGGGGGAACAGCGAGAAATTGGCTGCCTGGAACGGCACTTGCTCTTTGAGCGATGCGGGCAAGTCCCGCCCATTCTTCCAAAGGAGATGCCTATGAATAGGGGAGATCAACCGTGAGGGACGTCCTGCTCATACTCGGCTCCCTGGGCGACCAGTTCCTGTTAGGTGCGCTGCTGCTCGGCATGCTGGTGGGCTACGAGCGCTCGTACCACGGCCGGGCGGCCGGCATGCGCACTTTCGGGCTCGTATGCATGGCGTCAGCCGGGCTGATCGTTTTCGTCGGCTTTGCGCCGTTCTGGTACGGCGGCTCGACCGAGCAGGTCAGTTCGAATCTGCGCAAGGCCAATTCGCCACGGACGCCGGAGCCGCGGCTGAGGCGGGTGTCATCGCAACCAGCACCTCTGACTGATATTCCCACATTGCCCCCGAGACCCCGTCGACGAGATAGCCCACGGGAATCTGGACCATCGAGACACTCGCGAATTTGGATCGGATCGAGGCCGTCGCGGCTTGATATCGCTCCTTCTGGCAGCTTAATTGCACTTCCTTTCGACTCCGCGGCAACCGTACCACCCCCGGCGTCGTGATGGTCGCCAGGACGCCGCCCGATTGGTCGGAAACTGCACAAGTTGCATGATCGGCGCCGGGGGTTATCACCGTGATTTCCTGGCTTGTCCCCATGGTGAGGGTCGAGCAGCCGGCGACGCAGACAATGCCGGTGAATGCAAGAACGAAACGGGTCGGATTCATCGGCAAATCTCCGTTAGGCTCAAACGCTCTACCGGTCGGGTGGCGTGCCCGTCCGAGGCCGGGACGAGCGCGAAGCCGCAAGGGCGTCGGCGCTCGGTTTGAGGCGGCGCAGGTCGTGCGTGACGAAAGGCTCGTCAGCGCCGGGCTGACGAAGGTCTGCCGCTCGAGCAGGCCCGTCACCTGGCTGCGGATTTCGATGGTGTCCGGCGCCTGGGTCCGACTGGCGCAGCCGCCAACGGGCGGGCATTGCCGCATTGACGCGGCGCGCTACATAAAATTCGAATGACTGCTGACCACGGGCTTTGGAGCTTCGCGCTGGGCGGAGAGGCCATGGGTGCTGGTCGGCGCGGCAAGCTGCGAGGCGCGAATGCGGGCCTCGTCACGCCGGCCCGGCCCCAGGCGTGCTCCGAGCGCGTCAATCTTGGACAGCACCGTTATCTGAAACTCTTCGGGAAGGCCGGCTTGCAACGCGACCTGGAGCCATGCGTACGCCTCGACAAGGTCGCGGCTGACGCCGGATCGGCGCGCGAGGTCGTCGCTCAACCTTACCATCGCAGGCGTGAAGCCGGACTCCGCTGCTTTGCGATACATTGCCCGCGCGAGCGCCGGATCGCGCGCTGTGCCCAACCCGAGTTCGGCCATCACAGCAACGCTGTACATCGCGTGCGGGTTGTCGTGTGCGGCGGAGCGCCCGAACCACCGAAAGGCGTTGGCATAGTCGCGCGGCAGGCCGACGCCGTACAGATACATCGTCCCGAGGTTGTTCATCGCGTCGGGCGATCCGCCGTCGATGGCCTTCTGGTACCAATAGAACGCCTTCGAATAGTCGCGCGGAACTGCCCCTCCGATGGAATAGAGAACCCCGAGATCGTTCATCGCGTCGGCACTGCCTGCCGCGGCAGCAGCGACCAGTGATTCGAGCGCGCTTTGACCTGGGGTCGGTGTGGCGCCGGGGGCGGAGGGCGCCAGCTCGTTGCGATTCGCCGCGCCGGGCGAGGTCGTTACCTCGGCCGCGCCCGCGGCTCCGGACAGCGCCAGCAAGGCGCTCGCCGCCATTGCGGCAAAGTGCATTGCTACTGGCTTCATCGACGGCTCCTTGGATTCGAGTGGTCGGGGAGGGGAGCCCGCGTAATCTCATCGACGATGCTTCTGGTGAGGCAGTCGGCAGCGAGAAAACTCGCTCCCCGGTCGGCCATGGTTGTGAGCAGCGCCTTGCCTGCCGCATCGATCGACGTCACGCCCGTCAGATCGACGCTAAGGATTGATTTGCGCCGACGGGCGAGGATGTCCTGCCAGCATTGCTCCAGCGCATGCAGCCACGGGGCTGCCATGCGCCCTTCGAGTCGCAGCGTGACAGCTCCGGGGAAGTCGTGAACGGTGATTCGCAGCATCGCGGATGACCTCGTTGGCTGGTGGCATCAATTGGGCCGCAAGACGCCGAGCTTCTTCATCTTCCATTGCAAGGTCGAGCGCCTCAGGCCCAGTCGGGACGCTGCACCCTCCGGACCGCCCACCACCCAGCCCGTTTCGCGCAGCACGCC
>Ga0137418_10000460_pt1 | contig 36231 bp, 35 predicted proteins | sample CZODoug3_1_2_16f_FD_122242 | JGI IMG/M metagenome (GOLD analysis project Ga0137418, IMG submission 122242) | Vadose zone soil fungal communities from Angelo Coast Range Reserve, California, USA - CZODoug3_1_2_16fungal (Hybrid Assembly) | ecosystem: Environmental > Terrestrial > Soil > Vadose... | reverse complement strand
CCTCCTAGATGGGGAGATAAACTCCTCAATGAATTCGCAATGTTTAGGGCAAGATCTTCCGAGGGGTAACTGGCGCAGAGCATATGCCAGCGGCGCTTTTCTTTCAAGCGTCGCTTGCGAAGCAGCCGGTGCTAGGGAGAAGCAATTAATGTTTCCTGCGACGCGCTGGTCGGTGATCGACGCCGCTAAAAGTGGAAATCCCACGGAGCAAGCGCGGGCCCTGGACACGCTGTTTGCGGCATATTGGAAGCCGGTGTACAAGTACGTGCGCTTGCGATGGAATCGGCAAACAGAGGATGCGCAGGACTTGACGCAGAGATTTTTCGCGGAAATGCTCGAGCGCGATTTGCTTGCGAGATACGATCCCGCGAAAAGCAGGCTGCGCACGTATCTGCGTTTGTGCGTGGACAGCTTTGTGATGAACCAGGAAAAGGCGGCGCGACGCCAGAAACGAGGCGGCAACGCAACGCATGTGGCGCTCGACTTTCAGGCCGCCGAGGGAGAATTGGCGGGAGCTACTATCGATCCTGCTTCGATTCCTTCTCCCGAATCGCTGGAGGAATTCTTTGAAAAGGAATGGATACGCAGCTTGTTCGCGCTCGCGGTGGAAGACTTGCGCAAATTCTGTTCAGAGCGCGAACGCGAGCGCACGTTCCGCCTCTTTGAAGAATACGATTTGTCGGGTGATGCGGAGATTTCCTACGAGATGTTGGCGGCGCAATATGCCATTCCCGTCACGGACGTAACCAACGCGCTTTCCTGGGCGCGCCGCGAATTTCGCAGGATCGCGCTGCAGCGGCTGCGCGAGATTTGCGGCAGCGACGAGGAGTTTCATCGAGAAGCGCGCTCCGTGTTTGGCTGGGATGCTGCATGAACTTTCTTTCCGACAAAACGGTGGATCGCTTGCGGCAGAATGCGAATCTACCGGACCTTTCAGGAACACGCTATCAATTGCTCGAACGCGTGGCTCGCGGGGGCATGGGTACGGTTTACGCCGCGCGCGATCAAACGCTGGACCGCCGAGTGGCGCTGAAGGTCCTCGACGTTGCTGTCGCTGATGGCGATCTTGCTCTTCGCCTAAATCGCGAAGCCCGCGTACTCGCGCTCCTCGAACATCCCGGAATCGTTCCCGTGCACGACGTTGGCACGCTGGGCGACGGCCGCGTTTTTTACACCATGAAATTTGTCGAAGGCCAGCGGCTCGACAAATACATCGAGGCAGTCGCTTCCCTGCCCGACCGCCTACGTTTGTTTCTGCGCATTTGCGATGCGGTTGCCTTCGCCCACGCGCGCGGAGTCCTGCATCGCGATTTGAAACCCGCCAACGTGATGGTCGGCGCGTTTGGCGAAGTGCTGGTAATGGATTGGGGCCTGGCTAAAATCTTGCGCGAGCCATCGTTCGCAGCATCTCAAGACGACCCGGATGCGACTATTCTTCACGCACCTCAAGCGAGCAACGCTTCCGCAGACGGCACGCGAGCAACACAGATCACCGGGCAAGGAACGGTGATGGGAACACCTGGCTATATGTCTCCGGAGCAAGCCCGGGGAGACATCGCGCAAGTGAATGAGCGCAGCGATATTTTTTCGCTGGGCGCTGTGCTGCGCTTCCTCAGCAGTAATCCCGAGCAGTCCAGCCGAAGCAAGGCTTGGCCGCCGAACAGAGCGCTGGAGGCAATCTGCGCGAAGGCCACGGAAAGCAATCCGGCGAATCGCTACGCCGCCGTGTCCGATTTGTCCGCGGATGTTTCCCGCTATCTGGATGGGCTGCCCGTTTCCGCGCGCAAAGAAACGATTTTCGACAAAGCCCTGCGCGTCTATCGTCGCCACACGGTCGCTATCTTATTGATTGCAGCGTACTTAGCGATACGCATCCTGCTACTCGTTTTTTCTCGTCGCTAACTCTAAAGGAAATTTATCCGCCGTTGTAAAGAACACTAAACCGGTACAGAATCCCGGCCAGTGGAGGACCTTCATGAACAAAGTTCTACTGGGCTTGTTGCTCGGAGCCGTTCTCGGCGCGGTGGATGGACTGACTTCGTGGTTTACACCGGCTGTGCGCGCGCAGTTGGCGGGCATCGTCATCGGCTCGACGGTCAAAGGCATCATCGCCGGAATTGCTATCGGATTTTTTGCGCGCAAAGTGCACTCGCTCGCGCTGGGAATCGTGTTCGGACTGGCGGTCGGATTCGCACTGGCCTTCCTCGTGGCGTACTTACAGCATGGCTATTATTTCGAGATCATTTTACCCGGCAGCTTGGTCGGAATCATTGTCGGCTACGCCACGCAGCGTTATGGAGCGGCGCCAGCCGCCGTTCCAGCGACCACGCGTTAGAACAGAAAGGTTTGCTGCAAGACCAACTACAAATAGGAGAAGAGCCATGTCTCGAGTCGTACATTTTGAGATTCCGGCGGAAAATCCGGAACGCGCCGCGGTTTTCTACAAGAAAACTTTCGGCTGGAAGGTCGAAAAATGGCCCGGACCGATGGAGTATTGGATGGTGAACACCGGCTCGGACAGTGCGCCTGGAATTAATGGCGGGCTTATGAGAAAAGGTAACGTTTCGACCACCACAAATACAATCGGCGTGGAATCTGTCGACGACGCGATCGTCGCCGTCACAAATGCCGGCGGCAAGCTCATCATGCCCAAGACGCCAATTCCCACGGTCGGATATTTTGCCTACTGCCAAGACACGGAAGGCAATCTGTTCGGCGTGATGCAGTCTGACCCGAAGGCGAAATAAGCGCGAAAACGAGAGCCCGCGGCACGCTTCAACGCCATCGCTTCGTGGGGCGGACGAAATTGTCCGCCCCATTTTTTGTGTCCGGGCTAGAATGGCTGCAGCGAGAATCACTATGGCTGACACGCGATTCGCGTCATTGCAGGGCCAGAAGTACATCAACCTCGAAACGTTTCGCAAAAATGAGCAAGGCGTGCGCACCCCCGTGTGGTTTGCGGGAGAGCCGGAGCAAGGCGTGCCGGAGAAATTGTACGTTTACAGCACTGCGGATTCCGGCAAAGCGAAGCGCATCCGGAATAATCCACGAGTACGACTCGCGCCTTGCGATGTACGCGGAAAGCTGGTCGGCGAATGGATCGAAGCGGTCGCCGGGCTTGTCACCGGCGAGGAAGCAGAGCATGCAATGAAGCTGCTGAACAAGAAATACTTTCCGTGGAGGCAGATCCTCGGTTTCTTTTCTATGTTCTCGCGTAGCAAACGAGTTGTGTTTGTGATTCGCCCTGCTTAACTTCCATCTGCTGACTAAGACTGCGAACAAATCACGCGGCGGTGAGCAGGATCGGGTCCCCTCGCGTAATCACGATGGTGTGTTCGTAGTGCGCGGATAAGCAGCCGTCCGCTGTGCGCACGGTCCACCCGTCGCGATCGAGAGACACGCTGCCGGTTGCCACAGCAATGATCGGCTCAATGGTGATGACGAGCCCCTCGGTGAGCAGATGACGAGCTGCGGGATCGGCGTAGTTCGGAACAGACGGAGATTCATGAATCGTGCGCCCGACGCCATGGCCGCCTAGCTCTGGGATGATGTGAAAACCGCGGCGGCGGACTTCGCGCTCGATCGCTCGGCCAATATCCTTGGTGCGATTGCCGGCGCGCGCAGCCGGAAGCGCCTGGCGAAACGCCTTTTCGGCACAATGGGCGAGTTCATGGGTGGTCTTACTTGTTGGCGGAACTTCGATGCTAATGGCCGAATCGGTGTGATAGCCGCCTTTCTCCGCGGTCAGGTCCAACTTGACCAGGTCGCCGGGTTGCAACACGCGAGCACCGGGAATCCCGTGGACGACTTCATCGTTGACGCTGATACATACGTCACCGGGAAAGCCGTAGACCATAGGGGGTGAGGAGTGCGCGCCGTTTTCTTCCAGGATACGTGAGCCGATATGGGAGAGTTCTGCCGTAGTGATGCCGGGACGAACAGCAACCGCCATGGCACGAAGGGCTTTCGCGACGATTTGGCCGCAAGCGCGCAATTTTTCGAGCTGCTCGGATGTGGTTATGGACATGAGTCGCTCTGGGCTTCTCGGAGAAGGCCGGACAGCCAGAAATGGCTGTCCCACTTAGAGCCAACCGCAGCTACTTAGTGGCAGCCGCAGCCGCCTCCGCAGCAGGAGCCGCCTCCGCCTGAAGGAGCGGAGGACTTTGCGGTGGCGCCGTTGCTGCCGCCATTGGCGGTTGCAAAGACCGACAGCTGGAGCCTGGCCTTCTTGCTGGCGCACTTGGGGCAGGCGATTTCCTGCTGCTTGCTGATTACGATCTTCTCGAAATGCGTGTCACAGTCGTTGCAGAGGTATTCATAGATGGGCATTTGCGGCGGTCCTTGCGTCTTTTCCCGGACTTATATCCAACCAGGGCGATTATAGCAGGGCTGTCTGTCACGCGCGCGCTAACGATTCCCATTCCCTGTAGCTCCCCCCTCCCCCTTTTTCATAAGTGCAGATTCTAAAGGTACTTGCAGGCGCAGATTTTGGAACTGTTCATTCTAAAGATATTTAGGAGTGGACAATTTCGGCTAAAAACCTGCAAAACGCGGAGCTGGCTTGTAAGTGCTAAGAACAAAAGACTTACAGCAAGCGCAAGATTACGAGTCGCGTGCGGCACCCGTTTGGCTTGCGAGCTAAAGTGAATGTGAAAACGGCGGCAAGACTAATCGCCGCACTCCAAAAATGTGCGCAGTTGGTGTAATCAGATTTGCGTCTTTTAGGGGGGAAATTCAGGCGCAGCACTTTACGGAGAGATTATAACACGCTCGTCAAGCCCGGGATTAGAACTCAACAAAAAAGCCTCCGTGGAAAGGAGGCTTTTCGCGCTGCGTCGATGCTGGGGATGGGGCGCAGCGGTGCTGCGCCCCTACGGGTTGAACCTAGTCGCCGGCTACGGCTTCGGCGGCTTCTTCTTTCTTCGAGGCGCCGTTGCTGTGACCGTTGCCGTTACCCTTACCGTTGGCTGGCGCGATGCTCACTGGCTTGCCGGCGTTGGCGAAATTGGCCGGGACGGATTTGGCGATATCGCTTACCGAGCCGATCTGCACGACCGTGGGTTGAGCCTTCTTCAGGACCAGCTCTTCGTAGATGGCGCGGACTTTGGCTTGTTCCTCGTAGGCCTTCTTGCGGCGGGCGCGATCTTCTTCCGCGGCGGTCAGCGGAATATCGTGCTCGAGGTGGCGGACACGCGCGGCGTCTTCCGCGTCGATCTTCAAAGAGTGCTCGTAGGTATTGAGATCGACCTTCTTGCCCTTGGCGTAGATCTCATGCTTGCCGTGCGTCTTGTACCACTCGGCGACGGTCGCGTTCTTGTGCATGTTCTCGATGATTTTGCGCCAGCCTACGCCGGTGTTGTACGCGCAGAAGGAAATTTCACCTTGCTGCGTGGCGTACGGAATGATGCACATTTCGGTGCGGCGGAAATCGTAGTTAAAGAGATCCTGGAACCACATGCCGGCGATGAAGAGGAAGTTCCACGGGTCGGTCTGGCGGCGCTTCATGGCGTCTTCGTAGGTGCGGTCCGGAGACGTCTTGCCGTATTTCTTCTCGGAATCCTTGGTCAGCGCCCAGGTCTTGTCAAACTTCTTAAAAAGATCGTACAGCGTGAGACCCTTCGGCCCCTGGAACGCTTTGTAGTTCTTGAGGAGCGCGAGAGCCATCATAAAGTTTGAGAAGGCTTTGCCGCGAGCCGCATCGGTGATGGCGGTTACGTCTTTGACTAGCTGCTGCGCGTCGAGGAAGCGCGGAACGGGCGCCCATTCCTTGGTCTCTTTGTTAATCATAATCGCGGTGCCGACGCCGCAATTGGGATGGCAGCCGCAGGATAGCGCGCCCCACTGCGAATCGGGACCGTGGACGAGGTCCGAGAATCCGGCGAAGGTAGCGATAAAGGAGATGGGGAACCAGTCGCGCGTCGGCTCAACCTTGCCAACCTGGCGGCTAACGTCCTGCGCGAGGTGCGAAAGCGTGTAGCGCTGCCGCAAGCGACGTTCCGGAGTGATGTCCTCGTCGCGGCCGGTGAAAGAAACAGGCTGGAAGCTGACGAAGGCGATCTTCTTGGGGTTTTCCATCGCGAATTTCACGATGGCGCCGACCTGATCGTTATTGACGTTATTTACGATGGTGACGACGAGCACGATTTCGATGCCGGCTTCGTGCATGTTTTCAATGGCGCGAAGCTTTACGTCGAAGAGGTTGCCGACCTGGCGATGGCCATTGGCGTCGTTGCCGATGCCGTCAAACTGCAGATAGGCGTAGCGCATGCCCGCTTCAAAGGCTCTCTTGCAGAATTCCTTGCTTTTGGCGAATTCGATGCCGTTGGTGGCCGCCTGCACGCTGTTGTAGCCAATCTTGCGGGCGTGGGAGACAGCCTGGAGGAAATACGGGCTCATGGTGGGCTCGCCGCCGGAGAACTGCACGGACATCTGGCGGCGCGGCTTGATGCGCAGAGCATTGTCGAGAATTTCCTGAATTTCGTCCCAGCCAAGCTCGTGGACGTAGCCAACCTGGTTGGCGTCCATGAAGCAGGGATCGCACATCATGTTGCAGCGGTTGGTGAGGTCAACGGTGAGAACGGAGCCGCGGCCATAACGAACGGTGCTGGAGCCATGCTTGTGGAGATCTTCGTCGTTATGGGCCGGAATATCGCGCCCAGGGAACTGCTTTTCGATATGGTCGAGAAATTTGGCGTCGATGGCCATCATGTCTTCGTAATGACCATGGATGGGGCAGTCTTTGATCATCCAAACTTCGCCGTCGCGTTCGACGATTTGTGCCTTAATCTCGCCGACCTTTTCGTTCATCAGGTCGCGCCAATCTTTTTTGCCGTGAATAATGGCTTCGCGGGCTTCTTTGACGCAATCGGGACAGAGGGAATCCGTTTGCCGTGGCCAGCCGAGGGTCGGCTTCGTCTTTTCCCACGACTTTAGAAGCGGCTTATCCGACCATTTTGGGGTGAACGATGGATTCGGATTGCGCTTGTTGAAAAATTGAATCGCATTGAAGGTGACGCCGGCCGCTTTGCAGACCGTAGCGTCAAACGCTCGCATCACTTGAGTGCCTACTCGATTCGGCATAAACCTCTACCCTCCACTTTCACCACGAAATAAAATTTCTTGATGCGTTTTAAGAAGCCCGCCCAAGCGCTACAAAAGTTGCAGCGATTGCCCCCGGGCTTCCAAGTACCGTATCACGCCGGGTAGAAACGCCCAATAAGTCTTTGGACCTGTATAGTTTAACGCTTACATGGGCGGAAGCCAGTCACTTGCATTAAATGGCGAAAAACAGGGGTCGAATGGGGAAAAACGGGGGTCGAATGGGAATCAGGGGCAGGGTTACTTGTACGGTGCACGACCGAAAAAGGGACCCTTTTTGCCGGCTTGACGCCGAACGGTGCAAATGAGCACGTGACCCAATTTCGGCGCGCGAAGTCGAAGCTAGTCGTTGAGCGCGGGGCGCAGCACTGCGGTGACAAAATGCGCGAAGTGCGAAGCGCCTTCGTCGAGCTGGAGGTAGCGCACGACACAGTGATCGGCGAGATATTTCGCGACACGCGCTTCCGCAATTCCGAGATGTTCAGCCAAGCGCGGCTTGATGGACTCGGAGCCGCGTCCACTGGCTCTACCACGGAGAAAGCTGCCAATCGCGATGCGCAGGGTCTGGCATGGTTCAACGTAATAGTAGGTTGAAAGGTCGGAGTCGCTGAGGAGAAGCACGCCGGGACCAACAGGAGCACGGTCGGCTTCGCCAAGCGTTAGTGGAGGGCAAGTCAGCAGGCGACGAAATTGCATCTCCAGCAAAGAAAGGCGCGATGAAAGGCCGGGATCGCCGTAGCGGCCACGCAAAGAAGCCGCGCTGTCTGCAACCGGTTCGGGCAGCGTACGACGCGGGGAGATGGATTCGGTGACCCTGCCAAATCGAGGCTCGGGAGCTTCCTCGACAGGGGGCGGGGCCTGCTGAACCGGAGCTTCGGTTGGCTGAACGGGAGAAAGCGCTGGACGGTCTGTAGTGGCGCTGGCTTTCCTACGGTTGCGTCCACCGCGACGGCCACGGCGGCGGGTACCGCGTCGCGGCGCTTCGGCGGTAGGAGCTTCTGAATCTTCTGGTGCCTCCGCTGCGGGAGCGACGATCGCCTCAAATGTTGCGGCAGTTTCTTCAAACGGCAAACCTGGTTCGGGAGCAGAAATTATAGGCATATGAAGTTGCAGTTCATCGGCTCGGGGTGCTGCCTCATCGGAAGAACTCGAGCTTGCGAGACGCACGGCGGCTTCTTGCGCCTTGGTCTTCCAATCTGCGCGACGAAAGCGCTCGGCAGCCGTGGAATACCACTTGGCTGCTTCGCCATTTTGCCCCGCGGTCTCAAAAAATTTCGCCAATTCAAAAGCGACCATAGCGTCGCGCGTCTTCTGATAGAGATTAGAAAGCTGCGTGGCAGGGTCTTTTCCGGTACGAGCGCGGCGAATGCGAGCAGTAATCTGTTTCCAGTCAGCCATACGGTAAGGGCATTGTAGCAGCCGGTAAGGGCATTGTAGCAGCGACAGAACGATGCCACCAGCCCAGAGACGCCTACAGCGAATACTGTAAGTGTGCGACTTTGTCCACGTACCTAGTGTTTACGGATTGACGGGATTCGGGGTGCTCGCTATTCTGAATGCAGCCCTCATGGAGACACAGATGCCGCGTACGCGCGGAACCGCACCGGTTGCCCTATCCGTTTTATTATCAATAAGTTTACTGGCGACATCCACTTTGGGCAATTCGGGTCTAGGCTCAGGAACGGTAGTTTCGGCCGAGAGCGCCCATCTCGGAACTACGGCGGTTACCGTGGGAGCCACTGTTTTTGCCGGGGACAAGCTCGACACAACGTCGGCAGGCAGCATGCAGATTCGCGCAGGAGCGGCCCGGCTGGTATTGACGGCTTCGAGCCGCCTAGTATGGGGCGGTGAGGGTGGAGCCGCGAGCGCGACGTTGCTCGGCGGATCGGCCGCATTCTCCACGTCCAGCGAGAAGGCTTTTGTGCTGCACGCCGGTACGGCCGCTTTCAAGCCTCGCGGCGACGAACCCACGGTGGCGAACGTAACTTTGCTTAATCCCAAAGAATTGGTGGTGCGCTGCTCGCGCGGAGCGGTGCTGATTGCGGTGGAGGATGACGTTCGCGTTGTGCCGGAAGGCACGGCTTATCGCGTCGTGCTCGATCCGGAGGCGGCTGTACCTGCAGGAGCGGCTCCGGCTCCAGCTACTCCCGCATCCTGGGGTCAACAGCAGCCAATCAAGACAGGCAAGAGCAAGTTCATCTGGTATGCGATAGCATTTACCGCGATCGTGACTGGGATCCTGGTGTGGAAAACATGGGAGAGTCCGGACCGGCCGTGAGACCTTTCGCTGTTGTTGCGGCGTTGTTCTAACGGATTTGTGACGGAATCGCTCTTCTGTTTCTAAACAATTTTCGATCCCGGCTGATCTTCCACTTCGTCTAAAAAAACTCTTGAGACCTTACCAATCAAGAGCCAGCCATTACTTCTATTTCTACCAACGCGTCTTTTGGCAGGCGGGAAACCTGCACCGTGGAGCGCGCGGGTGGCGCGGCCGTGAAGTAGCGGGCGTAGACTTCATTCATGCCGGCAAAATCGTTCATGTCTTTGAGGAAGACGGTAGTTTTAATGACGTGATGCAGATTCACTCCCGCCGCTTCGAGAATGCCCTTGATATTTTCCAGCGCCCGCTCGGTTTGCTGACGGATCTCGGAGCCCACCAGTTCGCCGCTCTTGGGATCGAGCGCAACTTGTCCCGCCAGGAAAATAAAACCATTGGCTTTGATGGCTTGTGAATAGGGCCCGATCGGCTTAGGACCGCGATCCGTAGTGACGACATTCTTCATTGAGTGCTCTCCTTTAAGGTGTGAGGCGATGCAGATGCTGCGGAATTTTCGTAGCGAGCGCGAAAGTCCTGAGGCACGCCCGGACGCTTCATCCAAAGGCGCACGAATTCGGCGACGTTCTGGTGCGCTTCCTGTTCGAATGCGGCGATAAGGTCGTCGAGGTCGAAGCCGCCGCCGCGGCGCGCGTCCAGCATGTGGCTGAGCGCGGAACTGAACACTCGCTGGCCATAACGATCCTGAAGACCATAAAAAAACAAAAGGCTCTTTGCGCGGAGTACATCATCTGTTTCCGGCTGACGCGCCGGCAAGTCTGTTGGAATGACGCGGAGTAAGCGGCGGATGATTTGCGCGCGCACCTGCGGACCTTCGACGGCTTCACGGCCGCGCGACGCTGCGAACGCCGGCAGAGCGGAGAGTGGCGGGGTTTGCTCGAAGAAGCCAGGATTTTGGCCGTAGCCAAGCCAACTGGAGGCGAGCGAGGGAGCGGCGGCGGCGATCTCCGGAGTACCGCCGGACAGATCCACCATTCCAGTGTCCTGCGAAGCCATTTCCGCGGTGGTTTTTTCGTTTCCTTCTGAAGTAAGGCGTCCGAAATTGGACGTAGTGCTGGTAAAGCAACCGGGCAAATCCGGGCATTCGACTAGCCAGAGCTGGTGAGAATCTTTAGGACGAGTTCCAAACGTGGAGTTGTAGGCTTGAATGGCGCGTGCCAGCGCTTCGCTGGGTTGCCGGAGAGCTTCGGGATTTTGCCGCGAGCGCGTCCAGAGATTCACGTTCTCTTGCCCTGCCTGGAGGGTTGCGGCAACGTATCGTCCTGCTATCACAAAAGGATAGCCGTCTTTAAGAGTCTGTGTGATGCGAATTGTGCGTTCGCGCGCCTCGCCAGAATTCCTCGATTGCTTCTTCGATTGCCCGCTGCTATGCACCAGGAAATCGCCGGGGACTCGCACAATCAAATTCCACGACTTCGGCGGCACGCCCCCCGTTGCGAAAATCCCGCGCGCGGGAAGAAGTTCGGGGCTCCAACCCTGGGCTGGGAGGAAGAAGGCATCGGGCGTAAAACTAAGTGCGACCTCGTTGGATTCCGCGCGCTGATATTCCACGGACAAGCGGAGGGTGTGCCGCGAGGAAACGGTCCAGGGCTGCGGAAAAGTGAGGAGCACATTACGTGGGTTGTCGGGCGAAGCAGCGAAGCTTAGCGCGGTCTTGTCCCACTCTGCGATTGGGTCGGAAAAATGGAAGCGACGCCGGCCAGGAAGACGCAGCTCCAGCGAGGTCAGAGGCTGATTGCCGTCGTTTTTGAGCTGATATACCCCTTCGATTCGAATCACGGGCTGCGGACTGGGCACGAAATTGACGCTGACTTGCTGATTAACGATGGTGTAGCCAGGGCCTAGCGCGACGGCGCAACCGGCAGCGCCGTAAGCCGCACCGGTGAGTAGCCAAAGCGGCAAACGAAGTGAGCGGCTCAGTCTCAAAGCGCTACGATTGTAGCGAGGGAAACAGATTCACGCAAAAATAGCTACGTACGTGAGGAAGGCGGCTGGTCAGTGTGGCTTACGACCGCGGACACGAACAAACCCGGTGCCGGCGTGATTGCGGGCGGCTTCGCGATTGGCGACTTCGCGGTCAGCCTGCGCGTCGGTCATCCCTGACTTAATCTTGTCCAAAATCTGCTTTTCGCCAAGCCCGGTATTTTTCAGACGCGCAATTTGCGGAGTGCCGATGGTTGCTTGCCGTTGCAGGCGTCGCTGCAAGACAAACTGGACGAAATTATCAGAGAGACCGATCAGGTGGAGCGCGACAGCATCACCGCTGATGGCATCGAGCTGGTCCGCGCGAGCGATCTCAAGAATTTGCGCTTCGGAATAGCCGGCGCCGGCGAGATTGGCGGCCGAGTCGCCACTGGCGAATGGATGCTTTCGCTCGTGAGCAGCGGCCACAAGCGCGACGCAAGCATCGTCGCTGAGCCGGGATTGCTTGACCTTGACCAATTGAGCGACTTCGGAATCGGCGGTATTCAAGGCTTTGAGTTGTTCGAGGCCGCTGGACCACATGCCGGCTTGATCAAGCGGGCGGTAGTCCGTCAAGACGTGTTGCTTGCAGCCGCCAACGAAAAGGACACAGACGCCGAGAAGCAGAGCTGAGGACTTCATGTTTCCATTCTAGCTGGCGGCAAGCTGAACATGATGGCGTGTGCTGTCGGGGGTACTTGTGCGGAAGGACAGGTCAAGGAATTCCGAAAATGCTGAGGCGCTACTTAGAGGAACGCGCAAAAAAAGCTAGACCTGGTAAACGCGCTCTACACCGTACACGCCAGAAACTTTGCGGATATTGGTCAGGATGGTCTCAAGCTGGCGGCGATCGGCGATTTCCAGGCTGGCATCAATGCGCGCATTCGACTTGTCAGGACGACTTTCCAGACTGTGAATATTGGAGCCGGCGCCGCTGATTACGGTAGTGATTTCCGCCAAGAGTCCGGCGCGATCGCGCGCGCGAATCTGAAGCTGCACCTGGAATGTCGCCGCCCCCTCGCCACCCCACTCAACGGCAATGCGGCGTTCCGTCTGATACAACAGATTTTGCACATTAGGGCACGGGCGAGTGTGAACCGCGACGCCGCGTCCGCGCGTGATGTAACCTATGATGTCGTCGCCGGGAATGGGATTGCAGCATTTGGCGCGATACACCAGCAGATCGTCATGCCCTTTGACGATAAGGGGAGCTTCGCCAAACCCGAGCATGCGTTTAACGGTTTTGACCAGAGTGGGCTTGGCATCTTCGGGCGCAGGCTCCGCCCCTTTCGCGGCATCGCCCAGAACCTTCGTGAGTATCTGGCGCGCCGAATATTTTCCGAAGCCTACCGCGGCGTAAAGATCTTCAATCTTTGACAGGCCGGAATCGGATGCGACGCGCAGCAAATCTTCCTCCGGAATTTTCTTTAGGCTGCGCCCGAAGTGGCGTGACTCCTTTTCCAATAGCCGTTGCCCGACCTCCATGGCTTCTTCGCGCTCCTGCAGATTGATCCAGTGGCGGATCTTGCTGCGCGCGTGCGTCGATTTGGCGAAGCTGAGCCAATCGCGACTGGGTCCGTGGCCTTTCTGCGTGAGAATTTCGACGACATCGCCGCTGACGATTTCGTGCCGCAGCGCCACCATCTGGCCATTGATCTTTGCGCCCACGCATTGATGGCCGACCTCGGTGTGCACCGAATACGCAAAATCCACGGGAGTCGCGCCCCGCGGGAGCTCCAGCACTCGCCCCTTGGGCGTGAACGCATAAACCTCGACGGGGGCGAGATCGATCTTCAGGGTCGACAAGAACTCGCCTGGCTCTTCCAATTCCTGCGACCATTCGATCAGTTGCCTCATCCAGGTGATGCGCTGATCGTCTTCCTGCGCCGGCTTGCCATCTTTATATTTCCAATGAGCGGCCACACCTTCTTCCGCGATGCGATGCATTTCCTGGGTGCGGATTTGCACTTCAAAGGCCTGTCCGCCGTGAAGCACGGTGGTGTGCAAGGACTGGTACAGATTTGGCCGTGCCATGGCGATGTAATCTTTGAAGCGGCCGGGAACGGGGCGCCAGATGTGATGCACAACGCCGAGGGCCGCATAGCAATTGCGCTCGGTGTCGCTGATGACGCGAACGGCAAGGAGATCGTAGACCTGCTCGAGGCTGCGCTCTTGGCGCACAATTTTGCGGTGCAACGAATACAAGCCCTTCACGCGCGCTTCGAGTTCCGCGGGAATGCCATTTTCAATAAGCTTGGTGCGAATCGTGGTTTGAACTTCCTCGAGGAATTTTCTGTGCGCCGGCGCCTTGTCGCTGACTTCCTTCTGCAGCGCGAGGAAAGACTCCGGCTCCAGAAACCGGAACGCAAGGTCTTCCAGCTCATTGCGGACGATGCCCATTCCCAACCGATGGGCGATAGGCGCGTAAATATCCAGGGTTTCACGAGAGATGCGCTGCTGCTTGGCAGGGTCCAGATACTCCAGCGTGCGCATATTGTGAAGACGGTCGGCGAGCTTGACCAGCACGACGCGAACATCGTTGACCATGGCTAGTAGCATCTTGCGAACGCTTTCGGCCTGGCGCGCCTCGGGAGCCATCATGTTGAGCCGGCCGATTTTGGTGACGCCTTCCACCAGCCGCGCGACTTCGACTCCAAAACGCTCTGATATGCGCGAAACTGGATACTCCGTATCTTCGATGGCGTCGTGAAGCAGAGCCGCGGTGAGCGTGGTGGCGTCGAGGCGCATGTCCGCCAGGATGTGGGCAACTTCCAGAAGATGCGTGAGGTAGGGGGCGCCGGAGCTGCGAAGCTGGTCGCGGTGCCGCTCCGCAGCGATTTCGTAGGCGCGGCGCACCATCCAGGGATCTTCGGAAGGGCGATTTTTGCGGAGCTTCTCGAGCAATTCGTCGAGGCGAGCGTCGAGTTCGCGCTCAGTGCGGTCGCGGTGAAAATGGAGAGGCAAATTGCTGGGCGACGGCATACTCTATTTTACGCTAGAAGAACGATTGGGTGCGAATCCGCAGTCGTTCCGCAAGAAAGAAAAGGGGCGCCCTCGCGGACGCCCGATCAAAAAATCCATTAAACCCGCTGCTTACGGCTTAGGACGCCTGAGGCTGCTCGGAGCGCTTCTGCTTGATTTCCTTAACTTTATCCACGAGGTCGTCGGCTTGTTTCAGCAACGCTTCGCGTTCTTCCTTGCTGTCCACCATGTCGGCCTTGCGGCGATAGAGAAGGTTTAGATAGGCCATGGCATCGTCGTAATCGGGCCGGATGGAAATCGCCTTCTGCAGGTCGGTGATTCCCTCGTCGATTAGCTGTCCATACTTGGAAGCATATTCGGAGCGAATGGCCGTGGGGAGCGGGTCCGTATCCTTGACCTGCTTGCGGATATTGTTCTTGTTGTAGTCCATGCGCATTTCGCCGTTGCCGCGAAACGCCAAAGTCCAGTCGATCACACCAATCCAGTAGTAAGGCTCTGGATCATCCGGCTTCAACTGAATGTGCCTCTGGTGATACGTTTTGGATTCTTCGAATTTTTTGGGATCAAAGGGCTGCCCGCCCATCTGAAACAAGATGGAACCGATGCCGTCGATTGCGGAGAGATTATTTGCGTCCTTATCCAAAACTTCTTTGAACTCCGCAACCGCCTGATTGCCGCGAGCCAGGTTTTCCTGGGAAGGCGCGCCGGGGATATACAAGCTGGCGTAGGCCGTGGCGAGATACAGCCGAGCGTTGAGGAGCTCGGGGTCGGCCTCCTTCGCCTCCTTGAAATCTTCAATGGCCGCGTCAGACTGGCCATTCTTGAAGGCGGTGACACCCTTGTTCAGGAGGTCTCGCGCCTTCAGCTTGTTACAGCCGGAAGAGGCAAATGCAACCACCAGGAGCGCGGCGAGCGCGGCAACCCGGCGAGCAAGCTTGCGAAGCGATGCATGAGTCATTGAAGCGTCCATCCCCACGGTGCGCGGCCCGTTAACCGATGCCCGCGCTAGAATTCAAGTGCGCCTTGCGAGAGGCAATCTAATCTGTTTCCGCCGGTTTTTCCAGCCCCGGGGTCATGAGGCCAACAGACGATACACCTGCGGCACGCATAACGTCTATGACCCTGGCGACGACCTGAAATTCCAGAGCGCCATCCCCCCAAACAAAAGCCGTGCGATTAGCCCTGGACCCAAAAATCTCTTCCAACCTGCCGCCTAGCCCGTCCCAGTTGACGCTCTCCTGGTTGATTCGCAACGATCCGTCGGCAAGCACTTGAATGACGATTGCCGTGTCCGGCGGATCGCTTGTACCCCGAGTCGCGGGCTGCGGCAAATCCGCCATCATACCGCTCTGCTTGTGCGGAATGATCATAAAGATCACCAGCAGCACCAGCAGAACGTCAATCAACGGAACCACGTTCATTTCAACGAAGATTCCGCGATTCGCACCGCCAACTGACATGCCCATGAGCCACCTCGTCCGGAAAATTTCCCGCGAGGAGGACTCTCACATCCGAGAGAGCGAGCTACGAACGTCTCTTCAGCGACGGAACGCTGAAGAAATTCTACTGGCCGGCCTCGAGCTTGGCGGTGATCAGCCCGACTTTATCGATGCCGGAGCCGCGCATGATATCGATTGCGCGCGCGACCTCGCCAAACAGCACATCGCTATCGCCTTTGACAAAGGCGATTTTCTCGGCGCGGTCCTTGAAAATCTGTTCGATGCGCGGCCCGAGATTGTCCCAGGTGGAATCTTCGTTATTGATTTTCACCTTGCCGTTGGTCAGCACCTGGACCACTACGGTTTTGTTCTCGAGTTCTTGGTCCTGCTTCTGATTGGGATTCGGCTGCGGCACCAACGTATCGAGACCCTTGGGCGTGAGCGGAGTGATCACCATGAAAATGATCAGAAGCACGAGCAAGATGTCGATGAGCGGGACGACGTTCATTTCCGCCATCGCACCGCCCTTACTTTCACCTACCTGCATTCCCATTGAGCTTCTCCTTCGGCCCCATCCCTAGCGAGGTAGCGGGCCGTCGTGCCGCGCCGTTGTGGGAGTGGCGCGGCATCGAACGAGCAAAAAAACCGACGACTGCAAACGAATAGTAACTGCGCGCCTTTACCTAGTCCGCGGAAGGCGGAGGAGGCGGAGGCGCGTTTCTCTCGTTCCGTTCGGTCAAGAGGCCGACTTGATCGACGCCTGCCGAGCGGATTTCATCCACGACTGCGACCACGTCGCCATACTTGGCGCGCGCGTCGCTCTTCACGTACACGGTCTTGTCCAGCCGGTTGGCAATGCGGTCCTTGACCTGCGCGGTGATCTCTTCCTTGCGAATCTGCGTGGTGCGAAGAAAGATGTTACCGTCGCGGGTCACAGCGATGACGATGGAGTCATCCTTGTCCGCATCCTGCATGTCCTTGGCTGTGTTCGTCCTGGCCAAATCCACCGGATGGTCTTTCTGCAACATAGGCGTGACGACCATGAAGATGATCAACAGCACAAGCATAATGTCCGCCATGGGGATGACGTTGGGAGTCGACATCTGGCTCCCAGCCTGCGGCTTATAGCGCGCGTGTGTTACCTGTGCAGCCATACTTACCTACTTCCTGGCGCCGCGACGAAGGATGAAGTAATTGATGAGCTCCATCGAGGAGTTGTCCATCTCCACGTCGAACGCTTCGACTTTGTTTGTGAAATAGTTGTACGCCCACACCGCAGGGACAGCCACGAGAAGGCCCAGCGCCGTGGTTACCAACGCTTCCGCGATACCGCCGGCAACCGCCGACAGACCGGTAGCCTTGCTCTGCTCGATGCCCTTGAAGGCGTTCAAAATGCCGACCACGGTGCCGAACAGTCCGACGAACGGCGCTGTTGAGCCGATGGTGGCGAGAGCCGAGAGGCCGCGCTTCATTTCGGCGTGCACGATGGCCACGGAGCGTTCGAGGCCACGCTTGGCTGCTTCTATAACGTCAGCATCGGAAACCTGCTGCGAAGCGGATTGAAATTCGGAAAGTCCCGTCGCCACAACCTTGGCGATGTGGCTCTTCTTGTTGCGCTCGGCGATCGCGATGGCTTCATCGAGTTTGCCGTCCTTGAGCGCGCCCGCCACTTGCTGCACGAAGACGCGCGATTGCTTGCGCGCGGCACTGTACATAAGCGCGCGGTCAATCATCACGCCGAAGGAATAAATCGATAGAACGAACAGAATAACGACTACCGTACGGGGCAGGGCGCTCATTTGAGACCACATCGAGCGAAGGTCCCAACTGGACGCGCCAGGGTTCCCCGCCTGGAAAAAGAACAGCATCGCGTGAACATAGAGAGTAGCTACCATTCGTTTGCTCCTTAAAGTTTTTGCAAAATTCCTAGCACTGGAACACTGCGCCAGCCCCACGACCGGTGCAGCGCGCCTTACTACTGGTTAAGCGAGAAAATGACGTCGATCGTGGTATCGACCTCCACCGGTTCGCCGTTAAGCAGCGTCGGCTGATACCTCCACTGCTGCACTGCATCCATAGCCGCACGAACCAGCAACGGATGACCGGAGATAACTTCCAGCGACTCTACCGAGCCGCTCTTGGAGATCAGGGCGTGCAACCGCACCGTGCCGGAAATGCGCGTCTGGCGCGCCAGCGGCGGATACACTGGTTGCACTTTGTTCACGAGCTTCGCCGCTTGCACGGCGCCGCCTTGACGAATACGAGTCGCCGTCGGCTTCGGCGGTGGTGGCGCTCCGCCCATACCGCCAATCACGCCGCCAATGACGCCGCCCATGGACCCACCGGCGACGCCGCCCGGGACGCCACCGGCCATGCCGGCGTTCACGTCTGGCGCGTCTTCCTTAATGATCTTGATATCTTTCGGGATGACCTTCGGCTGCACGAGCTTGCCGGCGTCCATCAAGTGGACCTGCGGCTTCACGTGCACGATTTGCGTCTGCACCGGAGGTGGCGGAGGCGGTGGCGGTGGCGGCGGCGCGGTGAGCATAGTCGCCATCATCGTCTTCGGTAGCGCCTCTGTGTAAATCAACGGGATAAGGATCAGAATGGCCAGGAAGATCGTCTGGGCAATCATGGACACGACAACCGTCCATGGCTTGTTCGTCTTGGACGGATGCGGACTCGAAACCACCATATCTTCAAACATGGATGATTACCTCCTCCCGGCAGGAGCGAGACGCGATGGAACGCTTTCGCTACCGCGGGTTTTATTGCCGGCTGCGGGTCCGGGACCTGCCACCGCTCCCTGGCCGCGCCAACGATTCCACGCAACCACAAGCGGAGCAGCAATGCCAAAACTGGAGTACGTTCCTACCACAATCCCCACCACCAGGGCAAAGGAGAATGCACGAAGCACCTGGCCGCCCATCAGGAACAGGACGAGCACGGTAAGGAAAGTCAGACCACTGGTCAAAATCGTTCGCGACAAAGTTTGATTGATGGATTTGTTCACCACGTCGGCGAACGATTCACGGCGCAACAAACGATTGTTCTCGCGAATGCGATCGAAAATCACGATGGTATCGTTCATCGAATATCCGACAAGCGTGAGAAGCGCCGCTATAACGGTCAGCGAAATCTCATAATGGAGTAACGAAAAAAAGCCCAGGGTAATTAGTACGTCGTGAAAAACGGCAAGGACAGCGGCGGCCCCGTAAACCCACTCGAATCGGAAGGCAATATATACCAGCATGCCCGCCAAAGCATAGAGGGTAACGAAAATGGCCTGCCGGCGCAGTTCGCTGCCGACCTTGGGCCCGACAATCTCCGCACCGCGGATGGCGAAGCTGCCCAGCGCGTAGTCGCTCTTCAGCGTGGCCAGCACCGCAGGCGTTACGCCGTCGGCGGAAGAAAGCTCGTCGAAGTTGGTAACCACGCCGCCTTTTTGGTCGTCGCGATAAGCGAGGATCTTCCTGGCTAGTTGCTGGTAACGGTCGCCGGCATTCTGGGAGAGGTGCAGCGGGTCGGTGGTGTTGAGTATGGCGGCAAGCGAGGAAGGCGTGGCCGCGTTGAAATCCGGCTTACTGGATTCTTTTACCCCGTAGATAGAGTTCAGCGCAGTGATAACTTGGGCGCGCGCGGTATCTTCCGCCTCGCCTTGACCTCTCTGCTCGACGAAAATCAGAACTTCATTGGAGTTCGAGCCTAAGCCCCCGCTGCTCATGCTCTGAATCTCACTATTCCCCAGCCCCTGCGCGGTCAGCCCCTTGCGGATTTGATCGATGTTCGGAGACTGTGCAAAGCGCACGTCCACGTTGGTGCCGCCCTTGAAGTCGATGCCATAGCGGAGGCCATGGTTGAGGAAGACGGAAGTCCAGCCGGCAAGCAGAAGTATTCCGCTAAGCGCATAGAAATACTTCGCTTTACCCATCCAGTCGATGTTGGGTTCTTTGAAGAACTCGATCATTCCACACGTACTTCCCTTCTTTAGACTCCAGTGGGCATCTGTTTGTTCCCGCAACCGTTACCGACCAAATTTAGATGAACGGAAGGGCCCAAAGTGCCGCGCCTGGAAAAGCCCGTAGCAGTCCTAGTACGAATCAAATGCTTAGTTCCGCCTGGCGATCCATTTTCGTCAGGTGATACTCGAAAATTGTCTTCGAAACGTAGATGGCCGTGAAAACGTTCGCGATCAGACCTATGGTCAAGGTGATCGCAAAGCCGCGGATTGGTCCCGTGCCGAATAGAAAGAGGAAGAACGCGGATACGACGGTGGTCACGTGAGTATCGATGATGGTCAGGAAAGCTTTGTCGAAACCGGCTTGCACCGCCGAGGCTGGTGATTTGCCGTTGCGCAACTCTTCGCGGATGCGCTCGAACACGAGCACGTTCGAATCCACGCCCATGCCGATGGTCAAAATGACTCCGGCAATTCCCGGCAATGTCAGAACGGCGCCAAAAGCCGCGAGCACGGCCATAAGAATGACTAAGTTCAGCACCAGAGCAAGCACCGCGTTGCCGCCCGACATGCGGTAGTAGAACAACATAAAGATCATCACCACCAACAAGCTCAGGACAGAAGCCTGCACACCGTGCCGGATGGAGTCCGCGCCCAGCGACGGTCCAACGGTACGCTCCTCGAGGTATTTGATTGATGCGGGGAGCGCACCCGCGCGCAACACCAGCGCTAAATCGTGGGCGGACGCCTCGCTAAAACTGCCTTCAATGAAGCCTTGATCATCGATTCGACTGTTGATCACCGGCGCGGAGTACACGCGATGCTCCAGCACGATGGCCATCTGGCGATGCACGTTCTGCTCGGTGAACGGCCCAAATCGGTGCGCGCCTTCGGCCGAAAGCGAAAAATTCACTTGCCACTGCCCAGGATTGTTCGTGTTGCGGTTCTCCGTCGCGCTGCGCAGATCGCGCCCGGTAACCACCGGCGTCCGGCTCAGCACGTACCAAACCTCTCCGGTGTCCTGGGGATTGCGGCTGTCTGAGCGCCCCGGAACCAGTTCCGTTCCGGGAGGCAAGATGCCGCCATGCGCGGCCAGTGCCGCTGCCTGTGAAGGATAAGGGCTCGGATCTTCGACCAATCGCAACTCGAGCTGCCCGCCAGCCTGAATCACCGCCTTCGCGCGCGAAGGATCGCCTTCTCCAGGAAGCTGCACAAGGATCTCGTTGTCATTTCGGCCGTGGATCTGGATGGTCGGCTCGGTCAAGCCCAGAGCGTTGATGCGCCGCTCGATCGTTTCCAGCGACTGCTGCATCGTGGTGTCTTTGATCGCGGCAATGGCGCTGGCCCGCAGCGTCAGCGTATAACTCGAGGGTTCGCCGGCCGTGGGCGACATGTCCCACACATTTTGCAATTGCGAAGCGACCAAGTCGCGAAAATCGGACAGCTGCTCGGAAGGAATGTTGCGCACGACAATGTGCGTATCGTCCACCCGGCGGACTTCGTCGTAGCGAATATTTTTCGCGCGCAACTGATTCGTAAGCCGATCGACCGTCTGATCGGTCTCCTGCGCGATGGCTTCCTGCACCTGCACCTGCAAAATCAGGTGCGTGCCGCCCTGCAAATCCAGGCCGAGCTTGATTTGGTGCGCGAAATTCGATTTCACGTCCGCCGCGGACGTCGGAAATGTCGGCAGGCCCAGCAATCCATAGACGCAGGCCAGAATAACGACAACGATGAAAACAGCTTTCCACTTCAAATTAGGATTCATAGTCAGAAAGTAAGGCGCGTCATCGGAAGGCCGGTGGGCTTATTTCGCATCTTCCGATGCCTCCACCTGCGTAATTGCCGAACGCGCGATGCGAATTTTTACCGGAGACGAACCTGTGTCGGCGATTTTCAGGATGACCGTATCGCCGTCGATGCCATTGATAACTCCATAGATGCCGCCATTGGTGATCACTTTGTCTCCCGCCTTCAACGCCGACAGCATCGCTTGCAGCTTCTTCCGCTGCCGTTGCTGCGGAAGAATGAGCATCACGTAGAAGATACCCATTACGATGACCATCATCACCAGCGGGCTGCCCAACGCTGCTCCCAAACCGCTCGGAGCCTGCAGTGTCATCATTGCGAACATGTCCTTGCCTGATTTCCTTCCATTTCCTGCTTCGCCCTGCACCTAGCCGGAGATAGCAACAGCGTGCCGCGGGTATTGCCCGCTTCCACAAACCCAAAGCGCTCTCTTCTGGTGGTGCCGTGCGGACGTCCCGCGCGCCTTCGGACTCGGAACTGCCCCACCTCACCCGAGCTCCGTTCGGCCTGCTGCATCTCTCAGGCCGGACCCTCCGCGTAGCGTGCGTGCATCGCAGATGAGAATTTCGCTAGGTGTCCAAACCCGATAGCCTCGCGGATTTGCCGCATGATGTCAAGGTAAAAGTGGACGTTGTGGTGGGTGGCCAAAATCGCCGCGGTGATTTCTCCCGCCGCAAAAAGATGCCGCAGGTACGCGCGCGTGTAACGCCGGCAAACCGAACACGCACATCGCGAATCGATCGGCCGCTGGTCCTGGGCGTAGCCCGCATTCTTGATCAGCACCCGGCCTTCGCTGGTGTAAAGGCATGCGTGGCGCGCCGCACGCGTCGGCAACACGCAATCCATCATGTCGATGCCCAGCGCCACGTAATCGGCTATTTGCTCCGGCCGCCCCACACCCATTAGATAGCGCGGGCGGTCCTCAGGAAGCAGAGAAGTTACCTCGCCGGCCATCTCGCACGTCACCGCATGCGTCTCGCCGACCGCCAGCCCGCCCACCGCATAACCCGGAAAATCGAGCTCGAGTAGCTGGCGCGCGCTCGTGCGCCGCAAATCCGCGAACGTCGCCCCCTGCACAATCCCGAATTGCCACTGCGCCAGCTCGCCGTTGCGCTGCGCGTACTCCAAAAAATGCGTCCGCGCGCGCCGCGCCCACTCCGTCGTCCGCTTCACCGCTGCTTCCGCCAGCTCGCGCGGCGCCGGAGTCTCAATGCATTCGTCCAGAACCATCGCGATGTCCGAGCCCAGCGCGAGCTGCACCTCCGCCGCTTTCTCCGGCGTCAGCAGATGCTCTGAGCCGTCGAGATGCGATCGAAATCGCACACCCTCGTCCGCGACCTTGCGCAGTTCGGAAAGGCTGAAGACCTGATACCCGCCGGAATCCGTAAGAATCGCGCGCGGCCACGACATAAATTGATGCAAGCCGCCCAGCTTGCGGATCAGCTCGTGTCCCGGCCGTAGATATAAATGATAGGTGTTGGCGAGAAGGACCGAAGCGCCGAGCTCCTCGAGCGCTTCCTGCGTCAGCCCTTTGACCGTGGCCGCCGTGCCCACCGGCAGGAACGCCGGTGTTTCGACTACGCCGTGCAGCGTCGTCAGTTTGCCCCGTCGCGCCGACGTCGGATCCGTTTTCTCTATTTCAAACGAAAAGCTCACCCCGCCAGTGTAGCAGGGCGCCGATTTAGATCGCCGCCCACGCTACTTTTGCCAGCACCCAAATGGCCCACAGTCCAAATACGATCCCGAAACTTGCGCCCGGCTTGATTTTCTTCGGGTTCGCGGCCGCAAAGCCGATCGCCGCCAGCACCAGAAACCAGATCCAGAACAATTCGAGCGAGCTTCCGAGCGCGGCCAGCGGCTTCGGCGCACCGTCCGGCAAGTACGCCTTGAGGCTCGTAGCTACCATACTCTCAGGATCGACGTCGCCATAGCTCTTCAGCGGAAGGATGATCAGTGCCAGAATGTTGGCGATCGCCGTGGGCAAAAAGGCGTGCGTGGTGATCCCAAACGCAGATCCGTAGCGCAATCCCGCGCCGCGAAAAAGATTGAACGCTCCCCAATAAATTAAAGAAAAACACAAAGCCGAAAGCGGCACCGCCACGACCGCGATCACATAGGAGAAGGAAGACCAAAACTTAATCTGCCCAGCCAAAGCTTGATCCTTCTGTTCCTCGGAAAGCTGCGCAAAACGCGGGCTCTCTTCCGCTTTGTGCCGGATGTACTCCCCCCAGTTCATCTTGGTGTTTAGCAGCCCGCCCACACATGTTCCAAGGATTACCATCAGCAGAAGCGGCGCCACCCAACTAGGCCGCTCGGCGATACTCGCGAAGGTTTGCTTCGGGCTGAAAAAAACGCCGATAAGACGCCCAAAATGATTGATCGGAGCTTGCGCCTCCGGCGCAGGCATGGAAGTAGTTGTTGCCATCGAGGTTCCTCCCCCACAGGAGCGCCTTATAGGCGCGTTCGTACTGGCTTCTACCCTGCATTACGCCGGAACGCCAGCAAAATTTCAGCAAGCATCGGGTAGGGGCGCAGCACGCTGCGCCCCAGTTCGGCACGATGTCAAATCCAACAGGATTTTGGAGTGCGGCAGCTGCTACTGCTTTCACACCCACAACATCACCCAGGCGCGCGAAGAGCGTCTCGCCGGTTTACCCTGAGTACTCCCGGTGACGGAGATGGTGCGCGCAACACTTCCTCCGCTGGCCCCTCTTCCACGATACGCCCCGCGTACATCACCGCGACGCGGTCAGCTAGTGGGAGCTACGTGATTGCGGAGTTACGGGGCTTCTCAGGGTGGGGAGCGGACAGTATACTCCGGGGCAACGGAGAGCCTGTCCCCAGAGGAACTCGATGGCAAGACAGAAGAGCGCGCGCGGCGCTGGCGAAGTTGCGGCGGACCGCGCGAATGATTTTGCGAAGGCGTTCTATGCGCTGAAGATGGTCTTCGCGAAGTATGAGAAGCATCTGCACGTCAACGCGGACACGCGAGAAAAGTATTATCTGCAGACGCGCTCGCCGAGCCTCAACGGCAAACCGCTGTTTTTTGGGGCGGTGATCCGCGGGCGCGCGTACGTGAGCTTTCACTTGATGCCGCTGTATTGGGACGCTTCCTTGGCGAAAGGCATGTCGGCAAACCTCAAGAAGCGCATGCAGGGGAAGAGCTGTTTTAATTTTTTGGCGCCGGATGCGCCGCTGTTTCGGGAACTGGCCAAATTGACCGCACGCGGCTTCGCGCTGTATAAGCGTAAGAACCTGCTTTAGATCTCACCACAGAGAGCACAGAGGCGACTTTGTTTGTTTTTGCAGCGCATCGAGCGCGTGCGGTGCGGACTAGTGCTCGGTATGGAATACTTAGGAGTTCGATTCCAAATCGGGAGCTCTCATGCCTCGCTATCTCACGCAGCACACGCTGGCTTGCCTGACGCGGCAAGGGGCGGAAAATCTTGCGCAACGGATGCAAAGCGGCGGAACGGCGCATGCGGAACGCGTGCTGGTCAACATGCTGGAAGGGAAAATGTTTGTGGAGTTTCGCGCGGAATCGCGAGAGGCGCTGGAAGCGTGGCTGAAGACGGAAGGGATGCATTTTGATTGGCTGGTGCGCATCGAGTGGGAAACGCGCGGGCAAGATGGCAAGCTGCATTCCGCGGATTGAAGGCAGACGTTCCTGATATAACACAACGCTAGAACCATTTAATACGAGGGAGTCGCAACTTCGATACTCTGGCAGGGTCTTCCAATTCTTCACGAAGAAAGGCGCGAATGGCGAATTTGCGCTTCATCGTTTCGCTGACCACGAAAGACAACGATTACCAGCTCGAGCAGGCGGCTTCGGCGCAGGCGGCAGCGCTGAAAGTGGGCGTCGATGCGCAGATCCTGTACGCCGACAGCGACGCCATCACGCAGAGCACGCAACTCCTCAAGGCGATTCAATCGGACGCGGCGATGCGTCCGCACGCGATTGTCTTTGAGCCGGTCGGGGGCACGGCGTTTCCGCAGGTGGCGCAGGCAGCGGTGAGCGCAAAGATTGGCTGGGCAGCGCTGAACCGCGAGGCGGATTACATTCCGAAATTGCGCAAGACGGCGCAAGTGCCGGTGTTCTCGATCAGTTCTGATCACAAGGAAATCGGGCGGATTCAAGGGCGGCAATTTGCGGCGCTGCTGCCGAAGGGCGGCTGCGTGCTGTACATTCAGGGGCCGTCGGAAAATTCGGCGGCGCAGGATCGCACGGAAGGCATGCAGATGGCGGTGCCGCACAACGTACAAATCATTTCGCTGCGGGGGCGTTGGACGGAGGAAAGCGCGCAGCGCGCGGTGGAATCGTGGCTGCGATTGAACACCTCGAACAAAACGCAGATAGATGTGGTGGGCGCGCAAAATGATCTGATGGCCATGGGGGCGAGAAAAGCGTTCGAGGGTGTAACGAATATTGCGGACCGGGAAAAGTGGCTGCGGCTACCGTTTACCGGGGTCGACGGACTGGTGAAGACGGGGCAGGCTTGGGTGCGCGGCGGGACGCTGGCCGCGACGGTGATGGTACCGACCAACGCGGGTCAAGCAATATCCATGATGGTCGAAGCGCTGAAAACAGGGAAAGACGTTGCGGAACGAACTCTTACAGTGCCGGAATCTTTACCGGGGATCGAGAAGCTTGCGGCGAAGGGCGAGAAAGGCACGCCTATTGCTTGATCCGCTGCGCGTGGATTCGTTGACAGCAACGGCGGGACGGGATAATTTCTGTGCAGCGTTTGCCGCGGGCAGCGACTGCGCGCGGCGAAAACCTGAAGGAGCAAACCGTGCGGCGAGCTATAGCCATCGCGGTGGTGTGCAGCGTGATTTTTTTCGCGGCGGTCGGGGCATCGATGGCGCCGAAGGTGGACGAGCGCCTCAAGGGCGCTTTCCGACGTCCCGCGGTCAATGGCTGGACGTTCGTGCACCTGGAAGGAACGCCGGGGCAGATCGGCTATCAACACGGATATTTGCTGGCCGCTGAAATCCAGGACCTTTACAAGGTTTATGCGCTGGAGTTGACGCACGACAACGGGAAGGACTGGAACTTTTTCAGGGACGCCGCGAAGAATATTTTGTGGCCTCACGTGGAGCAGGAATACCGCGATGAGATGCAGGGAATCGTCGAGGGAGTGAACGCGCAGGGCGGGAAGCTGGACATTTGGGACATCGTGACGCTGAACGCGGCGATGGAGTGGAGCTACTACGTCGATCAATATGATAAGGCGCACAAGATTGCGTCGCTTGCGACGGTAACGGCGGGAGATCATTGCAGCGCGTTTGTGGCGATCGGGAGCTATACAAAAGATGGCCGGGTGGTGATCGCGCACAACAACTGGACCAGTTATCTCGACGGTGCGCGGTGGACGATGGCGTTTGATATTGTGCCGGCGCGCGGCTATCACTTTGTGATGGACGGGCTGCCGGGGCTGATTCACAGCGGGGATGACTTCGGGTTGAATACGGCGGGCATCGTCATCACGGAAACCACGATCACCGGTTTTCACGGCTTCGACAGCGACGGCGTGCCGGAATTTGTGCGCGCGCGAAAAGCGATGCAATATTCCGCGTCGATCGATGACGTGGCGCGCATCTTCAAAGAGGGCAACAACGGCGGCTACGCGAATGACTGGCTGATCGCCGACACGCGAAAGGGCGAGATTGCGAGCCTGGAGCTGGGGCTGAAGAATGTCACGCTGGAGCGCAAGACGGACGGCTACTTCGTGGGTTCGAACTTTCCGATCAGTCCCAAGCTCGCGGCGGAAGAAACGGATTTTCCGGTTGGCGACCCGGGCGTCAGCGCGAATGCGCGCCACCGCCGATGGGATCAGTTAATGGCGGAAAACAAAGGAAAGATTGATGTGACGCTTGCGGAGCAATTTCTTGCCGATCACGTCGATAGCATCAGTGGGAAGACGGCGCCGAGCGAGCGGACGTTGTGCGGGCACGTCGATCTGTCGCCGCGGGGCATGGGGAGTTGGCAAAGTCCGTTCGGCACTGCCGGCGCGGTGCAAAACAAAGCTACGGATACGCAGATGGCGGCAAGGATGGAATTCACCGCGGCGGCTGGTCACGCGTGCGGTATGGACTTCCTTGCGGCCAAGCACCTCCAGCAGCATCCCGAGCAATCGTGGGAAAAGCCGGAGCTTCGCGATATGAAAGCGTATCCCTGGACGACCATCGCTGCGCAGAAATAGATATTGTGGCTAGCGCGGGCTGGGGTTGCCGCTAAGCTGCAGCAGGTTTTCCTTGGCTAATTCGTGGTTGGGATTGAGCTGCAGGGCGCGCTGGTAGTGCAGCCGCGCTTGCTTGATGTCGCCGATTTCGGCGAAGGCGCTGCCCAGGTTGGCTTCCGCGTTGGCGTCTTCGGGATTGATGCGGACCGCGGCCTGAAATTGTGCAAGGGCTCCACGGAAATCGCCCAATGAAGCGAGCGCGTTGCCCAGGTTGTAGCGGGCGTCGAAATAATCGGGGCGCGCGTTGAGCGCCGCAGTTAAATGCGAAATGGACTCCTCGGTGCGGCCGGCCGCCAGCAACGCGGCGCCGAAGGCGTTGTTCACCGTTGGCTCGTTGGGGCGGATGCGGTTGGCCGCCGCAAAATGCGCGATAGCCTCGGCGCTTTCGCCGGCCCCCATCAGCAAAGCCGCCAAATTGTAATGCGCCTCGAAATCTTCCGGATTCTTTTGTAAATTGTGCCGCGCCATGGCTTCCAGAATTTCCGCTCGGGGATCGCGTTTTGCCTGAGCGGGGTCTTCCGGCAGCACCTGCACCCAAAGATGAGCCATTTCGTCGACGGCACGGTTGCCGGCGACGACGCGTTGCGGGGGATCATTTGGATTGCGCACGTTACCGTCGGAATTGTCGTACACGAATTTCATGGAAATTGCGGTGCCTTTGGGTAATTTCACGGGCTGGGCGTAGCGATAGACGGCCTGCCAATTCAGGTTCCAATCGGGAATATGAATGAGGGTCTCGGAGCGGCCGTCCGGGAATTTGGCGATGGCTTGCAAATCCTTACCGAGATAGTGGGCGTGCGGATAGATGGCGAGCAGGTCGACGTCCACGGGCAAGGTGAAATCGTCGGTCACTACAAAGTGTTTTTCGCCTGCCGGAATATCCAGCAAGCGATCGTTTTCCAGTTGCAGGAGAATCGGGTGCTTGGTGGCGGGCTTGTCCGTGAAATACAAACCGAGGGTGGGCTGAATGGTTTCCGGCTTTCCAGAAGTCTGTAGATGGGTGTTAAGAATCAGGTCGGTGTCCTTGTCCAAGCGCAGGGCCATGCCGTCGGGCTCGATGTAGGGAATCGAGCCTGGCTTCCAAAATAGGAAGTGACTGTCCGGATCAAAAGCTTCGGACTCGATGGTCAGTTCCATGCCGGCGAAGCCCGCGCCAGGTTCTGACTCCATGCGCCTACCGTTCTGCTGGCGGTCCACCAAAACATTGGCGTGATGCACGAGGCGCTTATCGCCCGGGCGGATCTCCATGGCCTTGAGCCAGCGTGTGCGGTCAACGGGCGTGCGAAAGACGAAATTCCAGTAATTGTCCGAGCCATTCGCAGGCAAGGCGTAGGGTTTCGTCGCTTTCACAATGACGTCCGGCTTGCCGAGCTGCCAACCCTCTACAAATTTCGGCATCGGCGGCAAGCCTGCGGAAATTCCCTCGGCTGCGCCTTGCTCCACCCAGGCCTGAATGCGCACGATCTCGTCTTCGGAGAGGCGTAGCTCGTCGGCAAATTTCAGCGCGCCCTCTTCCGGCAGCCAGGGAGGCATGAAGCGGCTCTTGGCGACCGCCGCGATCTGCCGCGCGTGCGATTTCGCATCGGCATAGGTCAGCAGGGGAAAGGGGCCAGCCTCGCCTGGGCGATGGCATGAAACGCAAGCACGATAAAAAATGGGCGCGATGTCGCGGTTGAACGTGACTTGTGGCTGTTGAGCAGCGTTCCGGGCCGGGGTTTTCTGTTGCGCCGGCGTCCGGCCGCCGCGAGCGATGCCGAGTAGTGCGATGCAAACGAGCGGCAAGACTGATCGAATTAGTTTCTGGGGCACAACCGTCATTCGAGATCCGAAATGTAGCAGCCCACTGCCGGTGTCGCCTTCCCGCTCAGCGTTTTGCCCGCGATGGCCGCTTCGATAGCGTCTGCCAGTTCGTGCGTCGTCGCACTCTTTCGCGCGTGACTAAAATCCTCGTACAGATTGTCAATCCGGCCGTGATAAACCAGCCGCCGGTTGGCGTCGAAAACCGCGGCCTCCGGAGTGATCTGCGCCTGGCTCTGCTTCACCAAAATATGTTGCGGGTCGCGGAGGGCGGGCAACGTATAGCCAAACTCGCGATCGTGCTTACGAATCGCATCGGCCGTTTCTTTCTTGCTTGGATAAACCAGAAAGAAAGCCACCTTGTCTCCATTTTGCGCGCTGAGCTGCTGAATTGCAGGAGCGTAGCGATTTGAAACCGGGCAGTCCGTCCGCACAAAAATCAGGACAACGACCTTGCCTGGCGCCGCGCGAAATGGATTGACGGGCTTGCCGTCAAGATCCGTGGCGAAGCTCTGCAAACTGGCGGAAATAAGAGGGGGGCTGCCGAGGCACAAGAGCATAATCGCAAAAAGGAAGCTGGAGAAAGTTCGCAGTGTCTGAAGCCTTTTGCCCATAGGTTCGTGGAAGAGAACGCAGAAATGTTACTGCGGGCAAAAACGGTTGTCCATTTGACTGTTCGCGAGGAGGGAGCGAGCGGCGCTCTTCGCTGAGCAGTTCGCTAGCGCAGCTGCCCTGACTCAATCCCGCGCTTGCGGGCCGCATCGAAAACGGCGTCCATCTGCGCCGCGACCGATTTTCTCTTTTCCTCGAGCTTGTGCACCTGGTCTTCGACGGGTTCCGTGGAGTAGCGCTTGTGCAGCTGCAGGCCATTCGCACCGGGCGCCTCGCCCTTGCTGAAGCTTTTCAAGTCCGCTATCTGTTTCTCGACGCCAGCCAATTGGGCCTGAAGAGCCGTGAGTTGTTTGCGATAGGCGGCGACCACTTGAGAACTAGCCGGCTTCGCGGCCGCGTTTTTCCCTGGCGAACTATTCCTTTCATCGCCCACTTGCGAAACCGCGCTTCCACTGACGTCTCCCAGGTTGTCATTGGTCCAGACTTTCTTCGTTTTCTTGGACTCCTGATGTGATGGAGTCGTAGGTTGTGACTCCGGTTCGCTTGCTTTCTGCGATGACGTTTGTGACCGCGACGATGGCGAATCCTGCGCAGGCAATGAAGAATAGGGGAATGAAGCAGCGGCGGGAAATGCCGACAGGAGGGCCGCTGTCGCAAAGATAACCCGGCGGTTCATGATGTCAGATTATCAGGGGTCGGCATTCGCGGAAGTCGACTTGCCCAACTCGGCACGGATGGCTTGCAAAGCTTCCTTGGGGGGGCCGATGCGGCGGTACTGCGAATAAAATGTCCGCTCGTGAATTGAAAAGCTCATAAACAAACGGCGCCCGTCGAAATCATATTGGGAATAAGTGACGAACCACAGCCCGGGGGCCATCTCGTAGCGTTCCTGCATCAAATGGCTGCCCTTGTAGACCCTGGCGAGAAAGCCGCCGATGGAAATGTCCTCCGTGACCTCGATTTCTGCGCGCGCCAGTTGCTCCGCATCGTCGTCGATCCATACATAGCCGCGCACCTTTGAGAAAATCGAAGTGGCTCGCGATGTCGCTTTATAAGCTGGATTGGGAACCATTCGGTACTTCGACAGCATGCGATCGCCGCGGGGCTCGCGGTCAACGAAGGTGTAAAGAAAAGCCACGCGCGTCGCGTCGATTAAGTCCGAACGCTCTTTTTGTTTCTTCGCGATTTTCTCGTACGCTTCGCGCTGTGCCCGGCCATCCTCCGCAGCCCAGGAAAGCGCGCGTTCCAGCTTCTCCAAATCCGCGCGATAAGCCGCCGCATCGACCGGCTTCCCATCCGGCCCTACCGGGATACGATCGATGCCTGTTCCAGCCGGGACTGCACGCGTCGTTTTGATTTCCGGAGGATGTGACGCAGGCGGGCCTTTTTGGATTTCCAGGCGCTCCAGGCGCTCATAGGTGAACTGCGCCAGATCATTTTTTTTCTGATTGGCGATCACGTGCTCGAGCAGAGTGCGGGCCTCGTCCCCTTCGCTTTGCGGAACGGGAATTGGGGCATCCTGGGCAACCGAAATTCCGCCGCAAGCCGCAAGCAAGGAGGCAAAAAGAATGGCTCTAGGTGACTGCATAGTCAGGGGAATGGTGAGAAGCTCCGTCAACCTCTATATTGGATTCGGCGCCAGCGCGGATTGTTGCACCGGGCTTTCAGCCAGACTCACAGGCCCAGTATCCCGCTGTTGCCTGACGAAGGGCGTTGGGTATTGCAGGACAGTGCCGTATGGGGAACCACTGGCTGCGGGCCCCGGTTTTGCCACCAGGCTGGCCTCTCTAGCTCCTGAATCACCGCAAGTATCGCATTTATAATGAGATACGAGCCATCCCGGCGAAATACAGCTTGAAATCAGCCGCTCGCCGCCGTAAATCTCTATTAATCAGCGGGCGAAGCAAAAGGGTGTAATTTTGCGTCTAAGCATAAGGAACGGAAACCTATCTGCCGACTAACTCGTATTTAAGAGCAGTTGAAGAGAAGCGAGTGAGGTTCCGTTGGGTGTAGCTCCACTGGAAGGTTTGACGCAGTTGCCGCAGGTAACCGCCGCTGCCGGCGGGCGCAGGGTTGCGCTTACCGGGTTGCGCGGCGGTGCCGTGACCATGCTGGAGACCATGCGCCTGGCGCTGGACGCCTTGCGCGCGCATAAGTTGCGCAGCTTTCTCACCCTGCTGGGCGTAATTTTGGCCGTAGCCACCCTTGTGGCGGTGATGAGCATTGTCTCCGGGATGAACTTTTACGTCGCCGACCGCATTGCCAACCTGGGCGCCAACGTCTTTATCGTGGATCGCTTCGGCATCATCACCAGTCAGGACGCGTGGGTCAAAGCGCAGAAGCGTCCGTTGATTACCATGGAAGATTACGAGCGCATGCGCCATAGCATGAAAACGGCCAAAGCGGTTGCCGCGCTCGACGACCACAACATCGAGGTGCGCTCCGGGAACACGCGCCTGCAGAACACCGACGTCATGGGTGTTTCCGCTAACTATGCGGAGGTGCGCAACATCAACATCGCGCAAGGCCGCTTTATTAACGAGACCGACGACGACCATCGCGGGGAAGTCGTACTCATCGGCGCGGACGTGGCGGACAGGCTTTTCTCCAATGTCGATCCAATCGGGAAATTGGTGCGCGCGGAAACGCATGAGTATCAGGTCATTGGGGTTGCGGAGCGCATCGGCAGCGCCTTCGGGCAGTCGCAAGACAATTTCATGATCATGCCGCTGCACACCTTTGAAAAAGAGCTGCACCGCCCGCGTGACTGGGTGGCTATTTTCGTGCAGGCCGGCAGTGCGGAAATGATGAGCGCGTGCGAGGACGAAGCACGCATGTTGATGCGCGCCTGGCGCCACTTGCCGTATGAGGCCCCGGACAATTTCGCCATTCTGGGCTCCGATTCGATCATGAGGCTGTGGCACGATTTGACAGGCACGCTCGCGAACGTCGCCGTCAGCCTGGTCAGTGTATTCCTGGTGGTGGGCGGCATCGTCATCATGAACATCATGTTGGCGAGCGTTACGGAGCGGACACGAGAGATCGGGATTCGGCGTTCGCTGGGCGCGCGCAAGAAACATATTTTGCTGCAGTTCATGATGGAATCCGCTGTGCTCGCGGCGACGGGAGGAATTATTGGCGTCTTGCTGGCCTACGGCGTGGTTGCGCTGGTGGGGGCGACCACATCCATTCCTGTGAAAATGCCGCTAAGCGCCGTCATCATTTCGCTGTGCGTCTCCACCGCAGTGGGTCTTTTCTTTGGAATTTATCCGGCGACGCGGGCGGCGAAACTGGATCCGATCGAAGCGTTGCGAGCGGAGACCTGAAGGCTGGTTACCGAGAAAAACAAAATGGCGCAGGCCTACGGCGAGAACCTTAAGCAAGCGATGGACACGCTCCGCGCGCACAAAATGCGCAGCGCGCTCACCGTTTTTGGAGTGGTTCTGGGCGTCAGCGTCATCATGTTGGTCGCCGCGTTGATCACCGGTTTCGACGAAACCATTCAGGAAAATATCAAGCAGTTTGGCGCGGATACCGCGTTCATTTCCAAATGGGACCAGGGTTTCCACGGAGGCGACACGCCGATGGAAGAGAGACAGCGCAAGCCGTTGACGCTGGAAGATGCGAAAGCGCTGATTGCCGGGTGTCCCGGGTTGAAAAATGTTACGACTTTCTTGCAGACCGGGTGGATGCAGGTGCACACCGTGCGCACCAAGGCCGGTGAGGTCAGCGCGATCGATTTTCGCGGCGTGCAAGCCAACTTCGGCCAGGTCTATGCCAATGCCGCGACGCTCTCCGGGCGTTTCATCAGCGAAGGCGACGACCTGCACCGCGAAAAGGTGGTAATGCTCGGCGAAAATGTTGCTCCGGTGCTTTTCCCGGGCGCCGATGCGGTCGGCAAAGACGTGATGATCGATGGCTCCGACTTTCGCGTGATCGGCGTAGTCGAGAAGCCGAAAGGCGGCTTTGGCATGGGCGATGAAGATCGCCGCGTGCTTATCCCCTTCAACACTTTCAAAAAGACGTATCCGTCCGCGGATGAAATCAACATGCGCGTGCAGGCATATCCGGGCATGCTGGATCAGGCGGTTGACCAGGCCGAGGAAGTGCTTCGGCGGCGGCGCAATGTGCCTTACAACGGCAAAGACAATTTCTCGATTCGCACCGCGGCGCAGGAAGTCGCGGAGTTTCACAACATTATGATGATGGTTTACGTCGCGACGCTCGTGCTTAGCGCGATCGGTTTGCTTATTGGCGGCGTGGGTGTGATGAATATCATGCTGGTGAGCGTGACCGAGCGGACGCGCGAAATCGGCGTGCGCAAGGCGATTGGCGCGAAGCGCAGCGACATTACCTGGCAGTTCCTGCTCGAAGCAATGACGCTGACGGCCTCGGGTGGCGTGATCGCCCTTGTGCTGGTGAACGGCCTGGTGCTCCTGATTCGCCTTACGTTACGGTGGCGCGGCGCTGTTCCGATCTGGGCGGCGACGGCCGGCGTAGTGGTCAGCGTGAGCGTAGGTTTGATCTTCGGCGTATGGCCCGCAATGAAAGCCGCAAAACTGGATCCAGTGGAAGCTCTTCGGTACGAGTAAGTTCGCTCCTGACGGGAATTTTACAAATCTCGGCTCGACGTTCGGGACCGTGCAAAGGCGCGGGACCCGAGGTTAATCCAATTTGCGCTCAAAATTCTTTTCTGAGGTGAAGGAGTAGCGAACAATTTTCAAAGGGCGCGGCTGACGAGCGGGCGCGCCTTTGCCGCGCACGCAAGAATCGTTTTTGATACATACTAACTACAGGGAATAGACCTGCCGAAAGCATGGGAGTAAATCATGCACGACACATTGCAGAAGGAAATCGCGATTTATGAGAAGCGGACACGAAAATCCGCGGACGCGCACGCGCGAGCGGTGAAACGCATTCCGTTGGGAGTTGCCAGCAATTACCGTGCATATGACCCCTACCCGATCTTTGTGAAGGAAGGGAAGGGCAGCAAGATCCGCGACATTGATGGGAACGAGTATATAGACCACAACCTGTGCTTTGGCGCGCTGATGGCCGGGCACTGCCACCCCGCGATCGTGAAGGCCATCGAGAAAGCGCTCCACGCGGGGACTACCTTCGGAATGCCTCACGACATGGAGTGGGAGTTGGCGGAGGAAATCTGCGCGCGCTACACGGTGGAGATGGTGCGGTTCGGGTCCAGCGGGACGGAAGTAACCATGCACGCGTGCCGCATGGCGCGCGCGGCCACGAAACGCGACAAAATTCTGAAATTTGAGGGCGCATATCACGGACTGCATGACACGGCGCTGGTCAGCGTGAAGCCAAAGGCCGAAGATTACGGCGACATCAACGCGCCTACTTCCGTGCCGGGCGGGCTTGGCGTACCAAAGGCAAGTCTCGAGAACGTGCCGGTGGCGACGTTCAACGATCTTGCCAGCGTCGAGCGGCGCTTCAAACAGTTTCCTGGAGAGATTGCCGCGATCATCCTCGAACCGATTTTGATGAACGTTGGGCTCTGTATGCCGCAGCCGGGGTTTCTGCAGGGGCTTCGCGATATCGCCACGAAAAACGGCGCCTTGCTTATCTTCGATGAAGTGAAGACAGGAGCGAAGTTGGCTTGGGGCGGCGCCAGCGACTTCTTTGGCGTGAAGCCGGACATGATCTGCCTGGCAAAGTCGATCGGCGGAGGCACGCCGCTCGGAGCGTTTGGGGCGAGCCGTGCGGTGATGGACCTGATCTCGCAGCGCAAAGTCTTTCACGGCGGGACGTACAACACCAACCGAATTTCGATGGCCGCGGGCCTTGCGACATTTCGCGAGGTGCTCACGCGCGAAACTTATGCTTACGTCGGCAAGCTCAGCAAGAAACTCACGGAAGGCTACCGCAACATCGTGGCCAAGTCGGGATTGCAAGCGTACGTGGCCAGCGCCGGCGTAAACGGCGCGCTGATGCTGTATCCGAAAGAGATTCGCAATTACCGCGACTGGACCA
>Ga0137418_10000459_pt1 | contig 36258 bp, 34 predicted proteins | sample CZODoug3_1_2_16f_FD_122242 | JGI IMG/M metagenome (GOLD analysis project Ga0137418, IMG submission 122242) | Vadose zone soil fungal communities from Angelo Coast Range Reserve, California, USA - CZODoug3_1_2_16fungal (Hybrid Assembly) | ecosystem: Environmental > Terrestrial > Soil > Vadose... | reverse complement strand
GCCAGGGATGCCGCGCGAGGAGAAGTCCGCGAGCACGTGAGCCCGCGGCTCGTTGTTCGTCGGCACGAGCGGATTCGAGCCGTCGTCGAGCATGCAGTGGGCTTCGGAATTCGTAGGATCGGTGACGCCGACCTTGCATCCCGCCGCCACACTGATGACCCAGGGCGCCACGCTGTAGGGATTCAGCGTGTTCTGGCCGGGTCCGGCGTTTCCCGCCGCGAAGACCACCGTGATGCCGCGGCTCGTGACTTTCTTGGTGGCTTCGTTGATCGGATCCTTGGGGTCGAACGCGCCGCTCGTGCCCCACGAATTGTTCACGACCTTGATGTTGTACTGGTCCTGGTGATCGAGGATGTAATCGAAGCCGGCGAGAGCCCAGAAGATGAACAGGATGTCGCCCGTCCCGATCCCGATCAGGTTGGCGCCGGGCGCTACACCGGTGTAGTAGCCGTTCGAGGCTGTGCCCATAGCGGCCACGATGCCAGCAACGTGCGTGCCGTGCCCAACCGACGTTTCGGAGTTCGCGAGGTTCTCGATCACCAACGTCGCCCCTTTGCGAACCGGCTTGGGCGCGTCTTTCCCGAAGGTGAAGAGGTCGTCTTGGTTGTAGAGGACTTTGACGTTCTGGACCGTGTGCGTGGGATAACTGAGATCAGGATTGTAGAGGCCGTCGATCCCGCTATCCAGAATCGCGACGCCGATTCCCTTGCCGGTGATGCCGGCGACGTGGACGGCATCGGCGCGGATCGCCGGCACGCTCTCGTGGAGCAGGTACCAGTCGAGCTGTTTGTTCGCGTAAATCCCCTCGAGGCCCGGCAACGCGGCAATCGTGAGCAGCTGCGCCGGTGTCGCGAGCGCGGCGACCATCGAGAAGTTGTTGAACTGCACCACTCCCGCGCCGGTGTTCAGAATGGCCGCCGTCACCGCGGCCTCGGTCGTCAGCGTCTCGTCGAAATTGACGATGTAGATCGCCGCCGCGGTGCCGGCGACATCCGCGCTTGGGGTGGGCCGGCCCGGTCCAGCAACCCGGCTGCCCTGATCGCAGGCGGCGAGAGCCAGTGTGGCTGCCGCTGCGATGAACCATCTGTTCATGGGTCCTCGGGGTGAGGGAATGCTCCCCGAGGCCAGCAAGTCACATGCCCTGCTAAGGGTTGGAAACACAACAGCCGGCCTACTCGCGCAGGCCGGCTGTTGTGGCGCTCGTGCGACAGTTATTCGGGTTCCATGCGCTCCAGCGCGTAGCGCAGCCGCAGCATGGAGGTGTCGAGCAACCGGCGTGAGTCGTCGCGCAGCGCGCCTTGATCGGCGAGTTGCGTGAGCAGCTCGAGGACGGCGTGGATCTGCGCCGTCGCCGATTCGACGATCAACCGGCGATCGAGGCCACTGCGGCGCTCGAGGTCTACCGGGACCTCCTTCATCCGCCGCTCCGCGCCCCGCCTGCGATTCGCCACGGTCATCATAGACCCCCCCCCTCTCCCTCGCCGACCTCCCAGGTGCGTTCGCTGTTCAGCAGTGCGTCCAGGCTGCCACCGCGCTCCACCACGACCTCCCGTTCGTACGGGGTCGCTGGGTTGCAATAGAGCACACCCATGGCCGCTGGGAAGGGGGGCTCCAGGGAGGCCAGGAGTTGAGCCAGGGGGCGGTTTGTCTCGTCATGCACGAGGGCATCGGGTCCTGTGGGCACGACTTCGAGCTCCAGCTTGCCCGGTTTGAGGCGCAGCGCCTTTTCCTTGTTCTTGCCGAACAACAGCGGCTTGCCGTGCTCGACCTGGATCTGCGCGTCGGCCGCGACTTCCTTCCCCGTGATGTGCTCGAACACCGCGTCGTTGAAGACGACGCAGTTCTGCAGGATTTCGACGAACGATGCGCCGGCGTGGGAGTGCGCCCGCTTCAGGGTCGCGATCAGATGCGCCTGCAGCGTGTCGATCGAACGGGCCACGAACCGCGCCCCGGCGCCCAGCGCGAATGCGCACGCGGACACCGGATACTCGATCGAGCCCTGCGGCGTGGACGGTGACTTGGTGCCACGGCGCGACGTGGGCGAGTACTGGCCCTTGGTCAGTCCGTAGATCTCGTTGTTGAACAGGATGATGTTCAGGTTCACGTTGCGGCGCAGCACGTGCAGCATGTGATTGCCGCCGATGGAGAGGCCGTCGCCGTCGCCCGTCATCACCCATACGTCGAGCTCGGGATTCGCGAGCTTGATCCCCGTCGCGATGGCCGGCGCGCGCCCATGCACGGTATGGAACCCATAGGTGGACATGTAATAAGGAAAGCGCGCCGCGCACCCGATGCCGCTCACGAACACCGTTTGCTCGCGCCGCACCCCCAACTCGGCGCACGCCTTCTGCACCGCCTTGAGGATGGCGTAGTCGCCGCACCCCGGACACCAGCGGACCTCCTGGTCCGAAGCGTAGTCCTTGGGCGCGAGCTGGGCGTCGGTGATCGTGGTGACTGTCATCCAAACACCTTCCGTATCTCCTGCACAACCTCAGTGACTCTGAACGGCTTTCCGGTGACCTTGCCCAACGGTTCCGCCGGGACCAGGTATTCGGCCCGCAGCAGCTTCACGAGCTGCCCGTTGTTCATCTCCGGGACGAGGACGCGGTCGAACCGCTTGAGCAGCTCGCCCAGATTGCGCGGGAACGGGCTCAGGTAGCGCACGTGGATGTGCGACACGTCGCGATGCTCGTTGCGCGCGATCTTCACGGCCTGGTAGATCGCGCCGAACGTCGAGCCCCAGCCGACGACCGCGAGCTTCCCATGATCGTCGCCGAGCGCGACGTGCTGTAACGGAATGTCGCGCGCGATGCCTGCGATCTTGTCGGCGCGCGCCTTGGTCATGCGGGCGTGGTTGTCGGGATCGTAGGAGATGTGCCCCGTGTCGTAGTCCTTCTCGAGCCCGCCGATGCGATGCTCGAGCTGCGGGGTGCCGGGCTTCACCCACGGCCGCGCCAACGTCTCCGCGTCCCGCAGGAACGGATGGAATCCTTCCGGGTCGGTGCGATACGACACGGGGAAGCGCGGCAGCTCGGCCTCACTCGGAATGCGCCACGGCTCGGCCGCGTGCGCCAGGTAACCGTCGCTCAGCACGATCACCGGTGTCATGTACTTGGTGGCCAGGCGTACCGCTTCGATCGCGATGTCGAAGCAATCGGCCGTCGATGTCGGCGCGAGCACGGCGAGCGGCGCGTCGGCGTTGCGGCCGTGCACCGCCTGAAACAGATCCGACTGCTCCGCCTTCGTGGGCATGCCGGTGGACGGGCCCGCGCGCTGCGAATCGATCACGATGAGCGGCAGCTCCGTGGCGATCGCCAGGCCCAGCATCTCGGTCTTGAGCGCGATGCCCGGCCCCGAGCTCGATGTCACGCCGAGGGCGCCGGCATACGAAGCGCCCAACGCGGCGCCGCTCGCGGCGATCTCGTCCTCGGCCTGGAACGTGACGACGCCATAGGCGCGCAGATTCGCGAGCGTGTGCAGTATCGCCGAGGCTGGTGTGATCGGATAGCCGGCGAATACCATCTTCTCGATGCCGGCGGCCCGCATCCCGGCCACGAGTCCCCACGCCAGGCCTTCGGTGCCGCTGACCGTCCGGTAACGCCCCGGTTGCGTGGCGGCTTTCGGCACCACGTACCCAACCAGATGCTCCGGCATCTCCGCCGTCTCGCCAAACGCGTGACCGGCGTTGAGCGCGGCCACGTTGGCCCCCGCGATCGTGGGTTTCTTGGCGAACTTCCGGTTCAGCCACTCGATCGTCGCAGTGCGCTCGCGCCCGTACATCCAGAGCAGCAATCCCAGCGCCCACATGTTGCGGCACAGATGCGCTTCGCGAGATGTGAGCCCGTGCGGCTTCACGGCGTCGGCGGTGAGCTTGGTGATGTCGAACCGGAGCACCTGATACTTCGCGAGCGAATCATCGTCGAGCGGGTTCCGCGCGTATCCGGCCTTGCTCAGATTGCGCTCGTTGAACGCCGCCGTATCCACGATGACCGTGCCGCCGACTCGCAGATCGCGCAGCTCGACGGTGAGGGCGGCGGGATTCATCGCGACGAGCACGTCGACCGCGTCGCCGGGGGTCATCACGTCGGTGCCGCCGAAATGGATCTGGAATGCCGAGACGCCGAACGTCGTGCCGGTCGGGGCACGGATCTCCGCGGGGAAATCGGGGAACGTCGAGAAATCGCTGCCGGCGAGCGCCGTCTCGAGCGTGAACTGGCTGCCGGTCACCTGCATCCCGTCCCCCGAGTCGCCCGCGAATCGGATCACGACCGAGTCGCGCGTTTCTCGTTGCCGGCGGGAGATCGCTGAGGTGACCATGACCCTAATCTATACGACGTTTCGCAGCACGAACCATACGTTCGCCGGGCGTTCGGCAAGCCGCCGCATGTACCAGGCGAACCAGGCACTGCCGTAACTGATCAGCACCCGCACCTGGGCGGCGTGGGACGCGAGGGCGCGCTGCTCGGCGGTGCGAATCCCATAGAGCATGTGGAACTCGTAGGCGGACGGGTCGAGCCGCTGCGCCACCGCCGCCTGGCGTATCCGCCCGATCATGTCGAGGTCATGCGTGCCGAACACCGCCTTGACGCGCTGCCGCCCGGTTTCGGCGAGCAATCGCTGCGTAAGCTGGAAGTACGCAGCATCGACGTCCCGCTTCTTCGGGAACGCGACACTGGCCGGCTCGTTGTACGCTCCCTTGACCAGGCGAATGGCCGGCGCCAGCGCGAGCAGCGACTCGAGATCGGCCGGCGTACGCCGCAGGTAGGCCTGGAGACAGACGCCGACGTTCGACCACTCCGCTTTCGCGCGGCGGTACACGTCGAGCGTCGCGCTGGTGTAGCGCGATTCCTCCATGTCGATCCAGAGAAACGAACGCGCCTGCTCCGCTTTGCGGGCCAGCGCCAGCACGTCCTGCACGCATGCGTCGCGGTCGCCCTCGAGGCCGAGGTGGGTGAGCTTCACGGAAATCTGTGCGGGCAACTTGCGGCGCTGGATCTTGTCGAGCACTCCGAGGTAATGATCCCGCACCGCTTCCGACTCGCTGCGACGTGTGACCTGCTCGCCCAGCTCCGTGAGCACGCTCCCGAGCCCCGCCTTGCCGAATTGCGCCGCGGCGTCGAGCGCCGAGTCGAGCGTCTCGCCGGGCATGAAGCGCCGAGCGGCGCGTTGGAAGAAGCGGCGCTCACGTAACTGCCGCGCGAGCCATTGACTGCGCGATGCCTTGAGGAGGACGCTGCGTGCGAATCCCATGCAGAGATAGTGTAGTGTATCGTTACTTCATGCCAGCACGGTGTGGTTTCCTGATAGCCTGCGCAGCGCTCCTCGCGGCCTGTGCGCACCCGCGCATCGGTACCGGTGTGAGCGGTGCCGGCGCGCGGGAAGCACCCGACGAGAGTTGCCTGCTCAATACGGGCGCGGTGTCCGTGCGCGCTGCGACGATCACGATCGGGCTCACCGATGCGGTCGATCCACAGCACGCGCCGCTGCCGCGCAACGATGCCGAGCGACTGGTCTTTCGCCATCTGTACGACACGCCGGTACGACTCGATTGCGAAGGCCACGCGCAACCCGAGCTCGCCGAGCAGTGGGTGAAGGATGACGGCGGCCGGCGCTGGACGTTTCGGCTGCGCGACGACGCGCATTTCTGGGATGGCGCACCGGTCACGGCGCAGGACATCGTCTTCGGCCGCAGCGGCGTGGGATACACGCTCGGCGCGCTCGAGACGCGAGTGGTGACGATGACGCTGGCAAAGCCGCAGGACGAGGTTCCGCGGGTGTTAGGCGATGCGGCAATGGCGGTCACAAAACCCGCCCCCGATTCGAGCTGGCCGATCGGCACCGGCCCCTACTGGGCGACGAGCGCCACGACGACGGCTCAGGAAATCCGTGCCCACAGCTCGCGAGGCGACACGGTGGTTTTCAAGTTTGCCGCGAGCGGGGATGCACGCGATCTGCTCGACACCGGGGTCGACTTGCTGGTGACGCGTGACCGCGCGCTGCGCGATTACGCGGCGACGCTCCAGAACATCACCGTGGTGGCCCTGCCATGGGATCGGACCTATGTGTACGTGACCGCCGAGGCCGGTGGGACGCGGTTCGATGGCCTCGAGCAGGCGGTCCGCGCCGAGGCGCGGAGGGCCGAGGGCGGGTTCTGGTGGCTCGATCTGCGCGCCTGCGGTGCGGCGAGCGGGCAGGCCAGTTCTCCGCCCGCGTCCACCGGCCAGCGACGCATCCTCTATTCCCGTTCCGACCCAACGGCACGCGAGCTGGCGGGCCGCCTCGCCGCGTTGACGCATGCGGTGGCGACGGGCCGTCCGGCCGACGATTTCACCAGCGCCGTCGCGGCGGGCAAGGACTGGGGCTACGTGGTGGCATTGCCGCGCGTGACCGCCGATCCGTGCCGTACCGCCAGGAATCTGCTGCCTGCGTGGCCGGCGACGCTCACCGCACTCGTGGATACGCGTCCCACCGCGATTGTGCGCCGCGGGGTGGCGCGTTGGACGGTCGATCAGGACGGGACGGTCCATCTCGCCCCATGAAATTCCGCACCCGCCTCCTCATCTCGTTCGGGGTGGTGGTGCTGGTACCGCTGCTCGTATTCGGTCTCGGCATTCGCCGGGAAATGTCGCGGCGCGTGACGTCCGAGTACGAGCGCCGGGTAACGGCGCTGGTGAACGTCATCAATGCCGACATCGCGCGGGAGAGCGACCGCGTCGGTGCCCGCCTCGCCGCGCTGAAGAGCTCGCTTGCGCTCGACAACAGCTTTCGCGGCGTCGTGGTGCGCGGCGAGGACCGCACCTACGCGCTCGACTACGCCGGCAACGCGATGCGCCTGGCGGGCCTCGACTTTCTGCAAATCCAGGATGACGAGGGGCGAGTCGTGTCGTCCGGTCACTTCCGGAACGAGTACGACCGCTTCGGTCCGGCTGTCCCCGGCTCGGGTCCTGCGCTGGTGCGCGCGGCGAGCGCCGAAGGCCCATTTCTCGCGCTCGTGACGAGCGATTCGCTGCGCATCGGGAACCGCCGGTTTCGGCTGATCGGCGGCGTGGCGGTCGATTCGCAGTTCCTCGCCCGCCTCGCCCGCGATCCGGAGCTTGGCGTGGGGCTCGCCTTGCCGCGCGACACGACCAGCGCCGACTCGGGGAAGCTCGTCGTGGGCGAGCTCACCCTTCCTTATGTAGACGCCGCCGACGGACCCGGGCGCGTCGAGCAGGCGCGCATCGTCGTCACGCGCTCCTCCGCTCTCCTGACCGCGCTGCAGCGCAACGTGAATCTCTGGTTTGCCGCGGCCGTCCTCATCGCCGCACTCGTGGCGCTGCTGTTGGCAGGCTGGCTCTCCACGCGCATCAGCGAGCCGGTGGAAGCTCGCATCGCCATCGGTGACATCGCCCGGCAGGTGAATCACGACATCAAGAACGGCCTCGCGCCGCTGCGCAACGTGTTCCGCCATCTGCATCAGGTGGCGCGCGACAAGCCGGCGGAGCTGCCGCACGTTTTCGCCGAACGCCAGGGGACGGTAGAATCCAGCATCAACTACCTCGAGACGCTCGCCGCGAACTACGCCAAACTGTCCCCGCAGTCGGAGCGCAAGGCCACCGACGTCAACGCCGTCGTGCGGGAGACGATTGGTCCTGCCAGCTCCGTACGGACCAAGCTTGCCGAGGCATTGCCGCCGGTGTCTGCCGACGCACTCGTGCTGAGGCGCGTGATCGAGAACCTGCTGAGCAACGCGGTCGATAGCCTCGAGGGGAAGAGCGGTACCGTGACGGTCACGACGGAACGCGGCAATGGCATGGTGCGCATCGCGGTCAGCGATACCGGCCGCGGCATGAGCAAGCCGGAGCTGGACCGGGCGTTCGACGACTTCTACACGACCAAGACAGGCGGAACCGGGCTCGGCCTCTCGATCGTGAGGCGCCTGGTGCTCGATTCCAATGGGTCGCTCAAGGTCGAGACGGAGCCGGGGCAGGGGTCGAAGTTCATCGTGGAGATCCCAATACTCTCATGACTCTGGTCTTGATCGTCGACGATGTCCCGGCCATGGCCGAGCAGTACGCATACGATCTCAAGCGCCTGCGCGGCTATGAGACGCTGATCGCCAAGAGCGGCCGCACGGCGCTCGAGAGTCTCACGCGTGATTCGGTGGACTGCGTGATCCTCGACCTCGAGATGCCGGGCATGGATGGGTTCGAGGTGCTGCGCTCGGTCGAGCGGCTGGGGCTGCGCGTGCCGATCATCGTCTACACGGGCACCGGCGACTACGATCGCTGCGCGCAAGCGATACGGCTCGGCGCCTACAGCTTCATCGACAAGGCGGAGCCGATGGAGCGCGTGGCGCAGGAAGTCGAGAACGCGATCGAACGGCGCCGGCTCAGCGCCGAAGTCACGTTGCTGCGGCACGGGTTCGGGCTCGAATCGCCGCTCGTCGGCGCGAGTCCCGCGCTCGCGAAGCTCAAAGAGGGAATCGTGCGCGTGGCCCCGGTGCCAAGTCCCGTACTCGTGGTGGGAGAGAGTGGCACAGGGAAGGAGCTGGTTGCCCGTGAGCTCCACCGGCTTGGCGCGAATCCCAAAGGGCCTTTCGTCGCACTCAACAGCGCGGCGTTGCCGCACGAGCTCGTGGAGAGCGAGCTGTTCGGGCACGAACGCGGCGCCTTCACGGGCGCCAACGCCACGCGCAAAGGCGCATTCGAGGCGGCGAGCGGCGGGACGCTGTTCCTCGACGAGATCGGCGACCTGCCCCCCGCGGCGCAGGCAAAGCTGTTGCGCGTCCTCGAAGAACGGAAAGTCACCCGTCTCGGCGGCAACAAAACGATCGACGTGAACACCCGCGTCGTCGCGGCGACGCACCGCGATCTCGAGAAAGAGGTTGCCGAGGGCCGGTTCCGCGAGGATCTGTTCTACCGGCTCAACGTCCATGTGCTGCGAGTGCCGCCGCTGCGCGACCGCCTGTCCGACGTTCCGGCGTTGGTCGCGCATTTGGTCGCCGCGATCTGCGCGCGGTTCGGCATGAAGACAAAGACCGTCGCGCCGGACGCCGTGGCAGCGCTGATGGCCTACGATTGGCGGCGCAACAACATTCGCGAGCTGCGCAACGTGGTGGAGCGAATGCTGATCGCGACCGATGGTGAAGCGCTCGCCCGCGAGGACGTGCCGGCGGAAATTCGCAACTCACATACGCCGCACGCCGCACGCCGCACGTCCAGCGACGCACCACGCAGTTTTGAAGAACAGAAACAGGAAGCCGAGCGCCAGATCGTAATCCAGGCCTTAGAGCGCAACGAGTGGCACGTCACCAAGACGGCGAAAGAGCTGGGACTCTCCGATCACGCCAGTCTGCTGAAGATCATGCGGCGTTTGGGAGTTCAGAGGGACACCAAGGGGTCGGAATCGTAGTGTTTGGTTGGACACAGGCCGCGCGCGCCAATTTCGTAAGTCGTTCCAGAATCGCCCAATAGCCAATAGCCAATAGCCGGTACCGTCTTTGCTTTTCCGTGGGGCGAACCCCCGCTCCCGGAGGAGCCATGTCGTATCAATTCCAGCTGGAGCAGTCCAACCGTTCGCTACGATTCCCGGTCATCCTGATGGCCGCGATCGTGTGCACCACAATCGCCGCCTACTCCTTTGCCGCCTGCGGCGACCGTACCCCCGAAAAGGCGCGTGCCAGTGAGCCCACGAGCTCGCCGACGAGCTCGGTGCCGGTCAGCAGCGTCAGCACCACAAAGCCGGCGCTCGTCATCAGCGGCCCGGTGACCTTCGAGATGGCGGACTCGGCCTACCGTGACCGCCGCTACGACGACGCCACCACGCTTTTCAAGACTTACACGGACGACCGGCCCACCAACGCGTGGGGTTTCTACATGCTCGGTCTCTCGGCATGGAAGTCGGGTGATCGCGTGCAGGCCGCCAGCGCGTTCGTGCAAGCGCTCAAACTCGATTCCACTCATGTGAAGAGTCATCTCAACCTGGCCCGCGTCCTGCTCGAGTCCGGGCAGCCCGATAGCGCGTTGCTGCAGATCGAAGCCGCCATCGCGCTCGACTCGACCTCGGGCGAGCCGCTGCGGTTGCAGGGTCGTGCGTTCGAGGCCCAGGGCAAGAACGACGATGCGATCGTCGCCTACCAGCACGCGATCGTGAAAGACGACGGCGACTTCTGGGCGATGAACAACCTCGGCGCCCTCTACATGCGGGTGCAGCGGTTCGAGGACGCGATCGGTCCGCTGGCGCGCGCGGTCGAGCTCAACGACAAGATCGCCACGTTCCACAACAACCTCGGCATGGCACTCGAGTTGACCGGCCGGTTCGATACCGCGATCGAGCAGTATCGCGCGGCGCTGGCGATCGAAGGGACTTACGGTAAAGCAGTCTCCAACTTGCAGCGGCTGGAAACGGTGAAACAGGATCCCAGCATCCCACCTGTGGATCTAAAGGAAAGAGCTGCGCAGTTCCGTACTCACTAGTTGTCGGCGAGCCGCCTCAAGAACCGGTTGAGGCGGCTTTCGCTGCTGTGCGGATCATCGCCGATGTAGTCGGCGCGCGCTTCGATGAGCGCCGCGTGCAGCTCAGTGCGCGCGTCCGCGGCGCGCGCGCAGAGCGCCGCTTCCTCGGGAGCGGATGCTTCGAGCAGATCGGCGGCGAGCGCGAGCATGCGGCCGGCGAACGTCACGTACGCACGCACCATCCCCTGTCCCGTGCCGCCACGTTCGACCCATTCCGGGAAACAACCGGCCCACCACAGCGCCAGCGCCGCGGCATCAGCGGCGGCCTCGGCCTGTGCCACGGTGCCTCGCGGCCGCGCGGCCACGAAGCGCCACCAATCCTCCATGCCGTTCTCGCCCCGCGCGATCGCGCTCTGAGAACGCGAGCTGGCGAAGACGACCGGGAGCGTCGCGGCATAGTCGGCCAGCACGATGTCGGTGACGCCGCGGTTGCGCAGTTGCGCGCGGATCGGGATGTACCAGAGCAGCGTCAGCGGGAGGGGGGCAGGCGCACCGCCGCGGCCGAGGACCGCTTCGAGGGCCGCGGGGGAATCGAGGACAGTATCCACCGCGCCGGCCTGCAGCGCCTGGTCGGCTTCACGACCTTCGGAGACATCCATCCGCGCGATCTCGTCTACGAGGCAGGCGAGGTCGCCGCGGGTCAGCTGACGATGGATGATGGGCCTGATCATGCTTCCCTCCCTTACGGCGACGAGAGAGGCAAAGATGGTGCCGGTCATCTATCTGACTGTTATGCAAAGCGTTAGGCTCGAAACCCTGCCCCAACTGTAGGACACAATGCTACGGAAAGCTGCAATCCGACACAGCAATCGCGTGTGAGGCTGCTCACGCTAGTAAATGGCAACCCCGCAGGCAAGCAGATAGCACTCGGCCCCTTTGAGTGCCAAGGCGACCGGCTTATGTTCCCGCTCCTATGAAAGCCACAGACATTCGCAAAGGGCACGTTCTCATGATCGACGGCCAGCCGTGCCGCGTCATGGATTTCACGCATCGCACTCCCGGCAACCTGCGCGCGTTCGTGCAGGTGCGTTTTCGCAATCTGGTTTCGGGCAACACGTTCGATCAGCGCCTCGCCGCCACCGACTTCCTCAATGAAGCCCGTCTCGACACCAAAGAGATGCAGGTGCTCTATCAGGATCAGGGCGGCGTCCACGTGATGGATCAGCAGACCTACGAGCAGTTCACGCTCGATGAGCGTGCCGTGGGTGAGGATACGCCGTGGCTGCAGCCGGAGATGGTGGTGCAGGTGGAATGGCTGGACGGACGGCCCATCGCCATCGAGCTGCCGGGCGTGATCGAGCTGAAGGTGGTCGAGACGTCACCGGTGATGAAGACGGCGACGAAAACCGCGAGCACCAAGCCGGCGAAGCTGTCCAACGGTGTGACGGTGCAGGTGCCGGAGTTTATCAGCCCCGGCGAGAAGGTGCGCGTCGACCCGCGGTCGGGCCAGTATCTGGAGCGGGCGAAGTAAGCAGCGGGTAGCGGAAGCAGGACACCAGGTGGTCGTTGACCATTCCCACCGCCTGCATGAACGCGTACACGATCGTCGGTCCCACAAAGCGAAAGCCGCGCTCGACCAGCGCCTTACTCAGCGCGATCGATTCCTTGGTTTCGGCGGGAATCCGCCGCAGCGTTTTCCAGGCGTTGACCTTCGGCTTGCCGCCCACGAATTGCCAGAGAAACGGATCGAATGACTCGCCCGCGTCCTTCATTTTCAGGAAGGCGCGCGCGTTGCCGACCGCGGATTTGACCTTCTGCTTGTTGCGGACGATTCCCGGGTCCCTGAGGATCTTGGCGACGCGGCGCGCGTCGTAGCGCGCCATCTTGTCGGGGTCGAAGCCTTCGAAGGCGCGGAGGAACGCGTCGCGCTTGCGCAGGATGATGGCCCACGAGAGGCCCGCCTGAAATCCGTCCAGCACGAGCTTGCCGAAGAGTTGCCGGTCGTTGTGGACCGGGACACCCCATTCCGTGTCGTGATACGCGATCATTTGCTCGTTCGAGCTCGACCAGCCGCAGCGGTTGTCCATGCTTAAGCATAGCACCAATGAAAAGAGGCCAGCAGAGCGCTGGCCTCTTTCTGTGTGTGACCACTGTGCTAGCGGCTCGTGACTTGAGAATCGGAGTTTGTCTGCGTGTTGCGATCAGCCACGGGGCTCGACCCGCCTTCGAGGATGATGATCAGGAACTTCGAGGTGCGCCAGAAATCCACCGGTGACGTAATCGTCAGGCTCGGCACGCTGGAGTACTTGTTGTTGTGGCGCTCTTCGGCGATGTAGTCGAGATCCTGCAGCGACGCGACCCGATACTGCGCGGTCGCGCTCGGCAGCGGAATCTGGGTTACCTGACGCGTGTCGATCGCGGTGAACAGTCTGGGATCGAGGTTGCGCGCCGGCTGCAGGGTTTTGCCCGTCCGCCACAGGATGAACAACACCCGCCCGCCGCCCTGCTCGGTGAGGATGCCCTTCTTCTTCAGCTCGGCGCGCGTGCCGATCACGTAGTACCCGGTCGCCAGGCTGTCCTTCAAGGCGACGTTCTCTTCCGTCAGCGCGTTCACGCGGTCGGTGAGCAGATCGATCGTCGTCTTCTGCGTGGCGATGACCGTCTGCAGGTTCCCGACGGTGGAATCGAGCGTGGCGCGCAGGCTGTCCGACAGCGACGTGAGGTTCTTGATCCGCGCGCGGCTCTCGTTCAGCGCACTCTCGGTTTGCTGGACGCGCGCCACGACGTAGCGCAGCTTGGCGATCAGCGTGTCGTTCGACGCGGTGATCGGGCTCTCGCTGGAGACGTGCAGGCGATTGTTGCGGATCTTCGCCTTGGCGAGTTCGGCGTTGACGTCGCTGATGAGGCGCGAGCTGATCGCCACTTCCTGCATCAGGCTATCCTTCTGCGCGTTGGCCGACTCGAGCTCCGCCAACTTGCGCTCGGTTTCGGCCGAGGTCCCGCAGGCGGCGACGAGCGCGAACACCAGCGCCGCGGATGTGAACTGCAACGTCTTCATGGGACGACTCCCCCAGCGAGAATGGTGAGACTAGCTTTGCCGCGATGCCGCGGCTGCACGTCGGTACGTCCGGTTACAACTTCCCCGAGTGGAAGGGCAACTTCTATCCGCCGCAGCTCCCCACCGCCAAGTGGCTCGAGTACTACGCCCAACAATTGGGCACGGTCGAGATCAATTACACGTTTTACCGCATGCCCAGCGCCAAAACGATCGCCGGGTGGGACGCGGCGACCCCGGCGGGATTCACCTTTGTTCTGAAGGCGCCGCAACGCATCACCCACTTCGCGCGCCTGCGAAACATCGACGAACCGCTGCGCTTCTTCCTCGACATCATTCGCAAGCTTAATGCCAAGCTGGGGCCGGTCCTATTTCAATTACCCCCCAATTTTACGAAAGACGTCGCGCGGCTCAGTGATCTACTCACACAATTTCCGCCGGATGTCCGCGCGGCGTGTGAGTTCCGTCACGCATCGTGGTGGTCAGACGACGTGTACGAGCTGCTGCGCAGCACAAACACGGCGTTGTGCATCGCCGATACAGAGGAAGGGACGACGCCGCTGGAGGTGACCGCCGACTTCGGCTACGTGCGGCTACGGGATGAGGGTTACTCGGCGGAGGCGCTGGGCGAGTGGGCGAAAAAAGTCCAGGCGCTGGGGAGCGCCTGGACCGATGCGTACGTCTTCTTCAAGCACGAAGAAAAAGGGATGGGCCCTAAGCTGGCACGGGAGTTCCAGCAGTTGGCCCCCGATACTCCGCATCTCCCCACGCCAGAATCGGAAAGAAAATCGGACTCAGGAAAATGAGGCCCAGCGTGAAGCCGACGCCCTTCCCGAAATTCACCGAGATGTTGTGTAACACGATGATGCCGACGATGAGGCTGACGATGGGAATGAAGTAGAGCAGAATCCACCAGATCGGCTTGCCGGCGATTTGAATGAGCACGATCAAGTTGTAGATGGGGATGATCGCCGCCCAACCGGGCTGGCCTGCCTTCTCAAATACTTTCCACATCGCGGCGATCTCGAGAATAATGAGACCGCACACCACGACCCAGAATACGGGGCCGGGCCCTTGTGTACTCGTGGAGAATGTGTCTTGCACGGCGGCAACCTCGGGTGAAGGTCGCCCCAATGTAATGCTTTTTTAACGGCCGCCCGCGACTTTTTTGCGCTTGGCGGGTTTCGCAACTGCCTTCGCCTCGGCCTTTTGTCCCTCGAGGCTCTGCTTCAGCGCCTGCATCAGGTCGAGCACCTTGGTCTTCGGGGCTTCCTCCGGCTCCTCCGTGATCTGCTTGCCTTCCACTTTGCGCTCGATCTGCTCCTGCATCCGCTCGCGCACGTTGTCCTTGTATTTCTTCGGCTCGAAATCCTCCGTCGCCGCCTGGTCGATCAACTTCACCGCGAGATCGAGCTCCGGCTTCTTCACATCGGCCTTGGGAACCGGGACCTCGGCGATGTCGCGGATCTCGTCGGCGTAGCGGAGCTGCTCCATGACGAGCCGCCCGTTCATCGGCCGGACCATGATGAGGTACTGCTTGCCGCGCGCGGCGTACTGCCCGATCGCCACGCGCTTGGTCTGCTCGAGCGCCTCCGCGAGCAGCGTGTACGCGCGCTCGCCGCCCTTGTCGGGTCCCAGATAGTAGGTCCGATCCAGCCAGATGCGGTCGACCTGCTCCGCGGGCAGGAATTCCTTGATCTCGATGGCGCCGGTGCCGCGCTCCTCGAGCGCCTTGAGCTCCTCGTTGGTGAAGGTCACGTACTGGCCCTTCTGGAACTCGTAGCCCTTGACCATGTCGCTGCGCTCGACTTTCTCGCCGTCCTTGGCGCAGGTGTACTGCTGCTTCAGGCGCGAGCCATCCTTCTTATGGAGCAAGTTGAACGAGATCGCGGCCTTCGACTCGCCGGCAGCGAACAGCTGCACGGGCACGGACACGAGGCCGAACGAGACCGTGGCGGAACCGATGGAATGGGCGGCCATATCGGAGTATGATACGCGCTCATGCCTACCCGTCGGAAGGCCCGTCCGGAAGCAGGCGACGCGCTCAGTACGTACCGCGAGAAACGGGCGTTCGACCAGACGCCCGAGCCCGGTGGATTAGTCCCCACGCCGGCGCCCCAACCGGGCGGGGGGGGTCTGCTGATCGTGCACATGCATGACGCCACACGCCTGCATTGGGACCTGCGGCTCGAGATGGATGGCGTGCTCAAATCCTGGGCGGTTCCCAAGGGCCCTTCCGCAAACCCCGCCGACAAACGTCTCGCCGTCAAAGTCGAAGATCACCCGCTCGAGTACGGCGATTTCGAGGGGATCATTCCGGAAGGAAACTACGGCGCCGGTACGGTCATCGTCTGGGATCGCGGGTTGTGGGTCCCGCTCGAGGACGTGCGCGAAGGATTCGAAAAAGGGAAGCTGCTGTTCGAGCTGCGCGGCTACAAGCTGCATGGCCGCTGGACGCTGATCAAGCTCAAGAAGACCGAAAAGGAATGGCTGCTCATCAAGGAGCGGGACGCCTTCGTCTCCACGGAGCCGTATTCGAATGAGTCGGTGCTGTCGGGGCTGACGAACGATGAGCTGCGCAACGCCAAGCAGCGCGCCGAGCCGATCAAGAAAGAGCTGGAGAAGCTCGGCGCGCCGAAACGGGCGCTGCGGGTCGAGGATACGGAGCTGATGCTGGCGGAAACGCGCGCCGAGCCGTTTTCGAAGGACGGATGGCTGTTCGAGGTGAAGCTCGACGGCTATCGCATGCGCGCGGCGTGTCAGGACGGCGATGCGATTCTGTACTCCCGCAAGGGCCTCGATTTCGCCGAGTCGTTTCCCGAGATCGCCCGCGCCGTTTGTGCACTGCCGTTCGAGGGCGTGATTCTGGATGGCGAGCTCGTCGTGCTGGACGACTCCGGCCGTCCCAGCTTCAACAAATTGCAGGTGCGTGCCAAGCTGGGCGCGCGCGAAGCGAAGCGGGCCGCGATCGAATCGCCCGCCACGCTGTATGTGTTCGATCTGCTGGCATTCGCCGGTTACGACCTGCGCAAGCTGCCGCTCCTCAAACGCAAGGAAATCCTCCGGAAGATCCTGCCGCGGACGGGCCCTTTGCGCTATTCCGAGCATTTCGAGAAAAACGGCGAGGCGTTGTACGAGCAGGTCGTGAAGCTGGGACTCGAAGGCATCATGGCCAAGAAGGCGGACAGCCCATATCGCAGCGGGCGCTCCGGCGACTGGCTGAAGATTCGGGCTGACCGCATCGACGACTTCGTCGTGGTCGGCTTCTCGAAGCCCAAAGGATCGCGCGGCGGCTTCGGCTCGCTGCACGTGGCAGCCTACAAGGACGGCAAGCTCATCTATTGCGGCCGCGCCGGCTCGGGGTTCAGCGGCGCGCAGCTCGACGAGATCAGCGCGACGCTCCAGAGCCTCGTGCGTGACACGCCGCCGTGCGAGCCGCCCCCCGGCGGTGCGCTCCCCAAAGGGCCCGACCATACATGGGTCGAACCGAAACTCGTGTGCGACGTGCGGTACAAGGAGTTCACGCCGGACGGGCTGCTGCGCCAATCCGTCTTCGTGCGCTTTCGGGATGATAAGAAGCCGGAGGATGTGGTGATGCCTGGAGCAGGGAGCGGGGAGCGGGGAGCAGAGAAGGACGAGAGCGTCCCGTCCCCCGCTCCCCGCTCCCCGCTCCCTCGCGAGGTCAAGTTTTCCAACCTCGACAAGATCTTCTGGCCAGAGGAGGGCTACACCAAGGGCGATCTGATCGAGTACTACCGTTCCATATCGCCCTGGCTGCTGCCGTATCTCAAGGACCGTCCCGTCGTGCTGACGCGCTACCCCGACGGCATCAACGGCAAGTCGTTCTACCAGAAGGACGCGCCCGGCTTCGTGCCCGATTGGATCCAGACGATTCCGATCTGGAGCGAGGACACGCAACGCGACATCGATTACTTCGTCTGCAATGACGTGGAGTCCCTCGTCTATCTCGTGAACCTGGGCACGATCCCGCTGCACATCTGGGGCAGCCGCATCACCGATCTCACGAAGCCCGATTGGTGTCTCATCGATCTCGACCCGAAGGACGCACCGTTCGCGAACGTGATCGTGCTCGCGAAGACCATGAAGAAAGTATGTGATGAGGTCGAGATGCCCGCGTTCGTCAAGACAACCGGCAAGTCGGGCCTGCACATCATGCTGCCGCTGGGCCGGCAGCTCACCTATGCGCAGTGCCTGCAGCTCGCGATCCTGTTCGCCCGCCTGGTGACGGATCGGCATCCCGACATTGCGACCACCCAGCGCACCATCAGCAAGCGGGAGGGCAAAGTGTACGTCGATGCCTTCCAGAACCGCGCCGGCCAGCTCATGGTGGCGCCCTACAGCGTGCGGCCGTCCCCGGGCGCACCGGTGTCGATGCCGATCGATTGGGACGAGGTCAACGGCAAGCTCCATAACAGCAGGTTCACGATCGCCAATGCGCTGAAGCGCATGCAGAAGCTGCGGCACGATCCCGTGCTGCCCGTGCTGGAGCTCAAACCGGACTTGATGGGGGTGCTGGAGCGGCTGAATGAACGGCTGAAGTAGCTGGTTCGGGAATTATGACTTTTTGCGCGCTTGCGCTTGCGCAGGTCCAGCCCGCCTAGGTAACTGCCAGCTACATCCCACCAAGGAACGCTCGTATGACCCTCCATCACTGGTTCGCAATTGCGGTCGTTGCCGCGGAGATCGCGGCGTGTAGCGGTGCCGATCGCCCGGCACCGGCGGGCCCCTCATTCGATGTCACGACGGACCCCGTCGTCACCGGCAGCGTCGTCGGCCCTGCCGGCAGCATCTGCAACTCACTTTCGCCGAATGCAGTGCTGATCATGCGGTTGATCAGCGTGGCCCGAAATGCCGCAGCGGGGAGCCAGACCCTCCGTTGTCCCACGAACAGCTACACGTTCGCATCTGTGCAACCTGGGCGTTATCTGCTACGCGTACAGTTGCCGATCAACGATCTGATCGCGGCGGGCTTTCCCTGGCGCGTGTACAGCACGACCCCGGTCGAGGTCGGGGACGGTCCGGTTACGCGCGACCTCCCCGTGGAGCAGGGCCTTCCACTTGGCGGTGGCGTCTTCGTCGATGGAGTAGGGATCGCCGGTATTCCGCTCACGTTGTTCCATGCCGACGTGCCCGCCTTCGGCGTCGCCCAGGGCGCAAGCGGAGCGGACGGCAGATGGGATGAATTCTTCGGACGCACCCCGATTGTGCTGCAAAGCGGGATCCGCATGGTGTCGTCGGTCCTGTGCGATCTTCTGGGTACGAGACTGCTGTCGCAACCCTCATTCGATCCCTTCGTTTTTCCCGATGAGGCAAACAGCCTATCGTGCGAGCTGACCGCCTCCCAGGCGCGACAGTTCACCCACCAGCGGACGCGGCTGGTCGTGACGCCAGGTCCGGGCGATGTCGGCGCAGGACAACTCGCCTTGGCTGAGGAGCTCGGCGACGGGTGGGGCGTGCAATTCCCGGTGACTCCCGGTGAGCAGCCGCGGATTGGAGACATCACGGTCTCGCAGCTGTTTCTGGGCGGGCTCATCATCGGCATTCGACCCAACCGCATTCTCAGCGCGAACGAGCTCAACGGCTACATCCAGTGCGGCAACTGCCGAGCGTTCGGGCCCGATGGTCGTTTGCACTTCACTGCCTCACCCCAGTTCGGCACGAAGGTGACGTGGCAGTACTCGGACGCTTCGTCATCAGAAGGAGTGGGACTGAAAGTGGTCCAGAAGTCCTACGACGGCGTGCCGCCGGCGGATTACGTACTGTTCCGGTTCACCATTACGAACGGCGGCGCGGCGCCGGTGACGATCTATCCCGGTTTCTTTGCCGATTGGGACATCGACGATGACTTCCTGGACGATATCGGCGCGACCGAGGGGCCCCTCATGTACATGAAAAACCTCGGGGACTTCGAAAGCAACGTCGCCGCCGGCTCAGTGATCATCGGCGACGCCCCGGTGGCGGGAACGGCGTTCTTTACCGATTTCGGGCAGACAAAGGAAGAAGTAGTCGCGGCCCTGGCGGGTGATTTCACCAACCCTTCAGCTGATAACGCCGGCGATCACCGCTACGTCCAGTCGATCGGCCCGATCACGTTGGCACAAGGGACAGCAACGCAGTTCTGGATCGCGATCGTTGCTGGTGAGGGACTCGATCAACTCCGCAGCAACGCGGCCGCCGCGGCTGCCGACGTGGCGCAGCGGCGTAGCCAGCCGGACGCGGCGGACGCTGTCGGGTCGCCCGGTGTCGTGTCGGCCAGTAGAGTCTGGAGTGGTGGTGCAAGGAGCGCGGCGCGACGCGCGAGCTCTCCCGTCTGCAAGAAATGGAGCACTTGCTGAACGTCCCGCCCGATGCGCGAGCACTCCTTGTGCTCGCGCACGGTGCGGGAGCTGGAATGCGACATCCCTTCCTTGAGCGCGCGGCGGTGGCCCTCGCCGCCTCCCGGATCGCCACCTATCGCTACGAGTTCGCTTACATGGAGCGTCACGCGCAACGGCCCGACTCTGCAGCCCTTGCCGAAGCGCGCGTGCGTGAAGCTGTGGCGGAGGCGACGCGCGCCGCCCCGGGCTTGCCGTTGCTGGCCGGTGGCAAATCGTTCGGCGGGCGGATGACGTCACAGGCGCAGGCCAACGCGCCACTAGCCGGCGTGCGCGGCCTTGTTTTCTTCGGCTTTCCGCTCCATCCGCCGGGACGCCCCGCCACCAGCCGCGCCGAACACTTGTCGCAGGTACAGGTCCCGATGTTGTTTCTTCAGGGGACGCGCGACGAATTCGCGACGTCCGAGCTGTTGCGGGGCGTCATCGACAACTTGGGGAGACGTGCCACCGTGCACCTGATCGACGACGGCGACCATTCATTCAAGGTGCCGAAACGCACGGGTAAAACGGAGGCGGATGTGATGCGGGAGCTCGCACACGCAGTCGAAACGTGGTTCGTCAGCGTCAGCTCGAGGAGCGAGAGTGCCTAACTACTGGTTGGTCAAAACCGAGCCGAGCACGTACAGCTACGACGACCTGGAGCGCGAGAAGACGGCGGTCTGGGACGGCGTGAAGAATCCGGTGGCGCTGAGAAACGTGCGGGAGATGCACCCGGGCGATCAGGTGCTCGTCTATCACACCGGCGACGAGAAGGCGGTCGTCGGGTGGGCGACGGTGGTGTCGGCCCCGTACGCCGATCCCAAGAAAAAGGACCCGAAACTGATGGTCATCGATCTCAAAGCGCACCGCCGCCTGCCGCGGGCGGTGACGCTGGCGGAGATCAAGGCCGACAAAACCTTTGCTGATTTACCGATCGTGCGGCAGGGACGGTTGTCGGTGAGTCCCGTGACGGCGCCCCAATGGAGCCGCATCCTGAAGCTGTCTGGAGCGGCCCCCCCCGACTAGCGTTTCGCTTTTTTGGTGAGCTTGCGGGCGCGGTTCTCCGCCCGCGCCGATGCGATGCCGGCCGCGATGCCCGCGACGATGGCGGCCCGGCCGACGGCCTTCAATACTTTCCCCGTGCGGCGCAGTGCCGCCTTGATGCGCATCTGGCGCTCCTCCGACTCCGCCCGTTTCTGCGCTTCCGCCAGCAGCCGATCGGCTTCGCGTCCGGCAGTCTCCGCCCACTTCCTGGCCGTCTTTGCAGCCTTGATCGCTACTTTCTTGAAGCGCTCCGCGCGTGACGCCATGACTTAATTCCTCCGTAAGGGTCGCCTATTGATACGCCACTGGGTTCCGTTGGAGCCGTCACGCGCCGAGAATTTCGGCTGCCTTCTTTACGTCGCGGGGCTTAACCCAGAGCAATGCGCCATAGCGACCCATGCCCGTGCGGGTGGCACTCGTCGCCGTCACGTTGATTCCTCGGGCGCCGAGCCGGGCCAGGATCTGCGCCATCGCGCCCACGCGATCGTCACCTTCGATCAAGAACACCGTCTTCGGCTTCGAGACCTTGAGTTTCGCGCCCTTCGCCGCCGCGAGAAACGTCGCGGCATCTGACGGCACGAGATCGATCTGGGAACGGCGCGCACTCGGGAAGGCGTGGACTGCCAGCAGGTTCACGCCCGCGTCGCGCAGCGCACCGAACAGTCGTTCTCCCTCCCCAGGCTTGTCCGGGATGGTGACGTAGTAGTACTCGGCTTTGCGGATGGTGTCCGGCATGGTTCCTCCTCGACGAGGCCGTTACTGGTAGGCCGCAGCTATCCTCTCAAGCCTCGCTCGAATATCGGCCTCTGGCAACCAGCGTCCGTTGACCATCACCCCGGCGCGCCGCTCGATGTTCGTGAGATCGGCGAGCGGGCTCGCGTCCAGCAGCACCAGGTCAGCCCGCTTGCCAGGGGCCACCGTCCCGAATTCCTGCTCCGCCCCGAAGTAGCGCGCCGGCTGGCGAGTTGCCTCGTCCAGGATCTGCTGAGGCGAAAGACCGGCGGCCGTCAGGCTTCGCATCTCCCGCAGGATCGAGAACCCCGGAGCGCTATACAGCTGCGGTGAGTCGGTGCCGAGGGCGACGGGGCAGCCGGCAGTCTGGAGGGCTTTCAGAATCCGCCGTCTCAGCGCCAGCGTGGCGAGTCGCTGGTCGTTGGGCGGGGTGGTCTTCCGCATCTGCGCCAGCTGCTCCGCCCAGCTGGCCCGCCATGCCTGAGGCACATACCGGAGCTCGGCCCGCGCGGCGAGCGCCGCCGAATCGTCGGTGCCGAGGAATGTTTCCCACAGCGCCAGGGTGGGGACGGTCCAGGCGTGAGCCGCGCAGGTTGCGGCGACCACTCGCGCGATCCGTGCGTCATCGGCTGAGTCGACGCCGCCGACGGTTTCGACGTAATTGTCGAGATGCTCGATCGATGCCTGGCCCGACTCGAGGACGTGATAGAGCCCGACCGCGTCAGGGACGTGCCCGGCGAACCGCATGCCGAGCCGCTTGGCTGTCGCGACGATGGTGTCGTAGGTCTCGCGGCTCAGCCCCTCCTGGATTTTCAGATGGTCGAATCCCGCAGCCTGCTGTTCCTCCACCAGGCGACGTCCGGCCTCGGGGGTCGGGGCAGCATTGCCGCTCAGCGCCGGCCCCGCCACCCACAGGCGCGGTCCCAGCAGCTCACCCCGCGCGATCCGCGCTTTGAGCTCGAGGTGCGCGAGGTTGCCAAGCATGCCGCGCACTGTCGTCACACCGTTCGCTACATAAAGGAAGAGGACGTTCTCGGTCAGCTCGGCGCCGGCGGTGGGATTGGGCAAATGCCCATGCATCTCGGTCATGCCCGGCATGAGGTATCTGCCGCGGCCGTCGATGGTCGTGGCGTCTCCCGGCGGGCGCAGCTGCGCCGCCAATCCCATTTCCGCGATCCGGTCGCCGCGCACGATCAGCGTCTGATGCTCCAGGACGCCGTCCCGGTTCATCGGAATCACGTTCACGTCGACGAAGGCGACGGGAGGTGAAGAGCCTTGGAGGGCGATCGACAGTAGGAGTAGGGGAGCGAGCATCGCTCCCCTCCAGCTTGGCAAGTTACGCGCCAGCAACCCGCTGCTTCATTACATGGCGTCGACCAACCCACAGCACGACCGCGATCGCTCCCAGCGGAATGACCACACCAAGCGACTGCACGGCGAGCGACGCAAGCACCACGAAATTGCGCCATGCCTGCCGCAAGGCGTCACCCATTACGCTCCGTCCTGCGCTGCCAACTACCGGCAGCGGCTCATGCACGGTGATGCTGAGTGTGCTCATCGCTGTGTGGGCGCGGAGATAGCGCATCCTTCCTTCGTAGCGTTCGATTTCTTCGCGCACACGCGCCAGCGCCTGTTCGACGTCGAGAACGTCCTTGAGTCTCCCCGCCCGCGTCGCGAGCAGCTCGATGAAGCGTCGCTCGAGACGCCGCGCATTCTCCATGCGAGCCGTGACGTCGACGTATTCCTCGCCCACGTCCTGCGCGCTGACGTTGATGGTTTCCAGTCTGCCAATTGGTGTGAGTCCGGCGACAACGTCGTCGAACCGCCCGGCAGGGATCTTCACTTCCATCGAGGCCTGGCGTAGCCGTTTCCTGCCCGCCTCAATGCCGGAATTCGCGACGTACCCTCCCAGCCGGATCGCGAGGTCCTTCACCTGGGCGATTGCCGGCTCCAGAGAGTCCACCTCCACGGACGCCGTGGCGGTTCGAATGACCATGTTGGAGATCGCATCAGGTGGTATGACTGGCCGGAACTCCTCTGCCGCGGTGACAACGACTGCGCTTAACGCCGGCGCAGTGAACGTTGGCATCCGTCCATTGTAGCCCTCCCCTCGACTCTGTTGGAGATGAACGACGCTCGAGGAATCAGCGGCCACCGATGATTGATCAGTTCCACATCCGAGGAGGCTTGCTACACAGAGGAGGGTAATCGAACGCGGTCTCATGAGAATGCTCCAGGTGGAGGATTATCGGAAAGAGACGGCGCTCACGTAGCTGCTTGCACATCGCCTGATGAGTCGTTGGAGACAGAAACATGACGATTGGATGAACGTAGATTGCCCATATGGATGGAATTACCGTAAAGCTCGAGCGCTTGAAACGCGAAGCCGCCCGAGAATGGAAGCGCAAATGGCGCCAGAAGCTGCGCCAGGCAGCGCCCGCCAATGCGGCCGAGTGGCGCGCGCTGGCCGGCGAAGTCCTCCGCGCCGTCCTTAAGATCGCGCTGATCATTGCACTGCCATTTGCTGTTTTGGTGCGTGGCGCCGTGTTCATCTACCAGCACGGCCAGACGTCCGTGTGGCTGGCGGTGCTGACCTCCGCGTTCCTCACAGCGGGTGTGGTGACGGCGTACGCCGTGTGGCTGGCACGCAAATTCACGAACCGCGGTGGCAGGGGCGGCCGAGCGCTGGTGATGCCGCTCGCGAAGTGGGTGGCGTTGCCCTTGGTCGTGTTCTACTGCGGCTATTCCTTACTCTACCTGGCGAGTGTAAACGCCAAGTCCGAGCCGGTCCGCGCGTACTACCGGTCGGTGCATCCGCTGCTGCGTCTGGCGCTCTCCACGCTGATCCTGGTAGACCGCGACATGCTGATCACCGACTCCGGCCGGCTCCCAGACGATTATGGCCGGATGGGGCTACCGGCCAACACGCGCTCGCGCCACTACAAACAGGCAGACGGCTGGATTCACGCCGTCGACCTGCGCACGACGGGACGCGGCGTGATCAAGAACCGCGGGGTGCAGTTCTACTTCTGGCTGATGGGATTCGATAGTCGGCGGCATGTCGGCACTGCGGACCATCTCCACGTCGAGCTGCATTAGCCGAAGAGCTCTTGCAATTCGGCGAACGGAATCCCGTACGCCTCGAGCGTTCCGTAGGTCCCCTTCTCCTTCCATTCCCTTGCCATGCGCCGCACTAGGCCGAGTGTCGCCCGCATCGGGGCTGAGCCGAACGTCACCCGACGCACGCCGAGTGCGGCCAGCTCCTTGAGTGTCGGCGCGTTGGGTGTGCCGAGGATGTTTACCGGCGCGCGGATCTGCTGGACCAGTTGTTCGATCGTGTCGCGGTCGCCGACGAACGGCACGAACACCGAATCGGCGCCGGCCTCGCGGAACGCGTTGCCGCGCCGCACCGCCTCGGCGATGCGCTTGTCGCGGGCAATCTCCGGTGCTTCGAACACGTCGGTTCTGGCGTTGAGCACCAAAGGGACACCAGCCCCGCCGGCGGCCTGACGCGCTGCCCGCACCCGTTCGACAGCCTGGGAGAAGTCGATCAGATGTTTTTCTTCCATCCGATCTTCAAGATTCATCCCCACCGCACCGGCGTCGATCACGCGGCGCACAGTTTCGGCGACGGCGTCTGGCGTCTGCCCGTAGCCCGCTTCCATGTCGGCGGTGATCGGAACGGAAATGCGGCGTGTGATACGGGCAACGGCCGCGAGCATCTCGTCGCGGCTGATGCGCTCGCCATCGGGATAGCCCAGGCTGAATGCGATTCCGGCGCTGGTGGTGGCAAGCGCCGTGAAACCGGCTGCAACGAAGATCCGGGCGCTGCCGGCGTCCCAGGCATTCGGCAGGACGAGCATCGGCCCCTGGGTGTGGAGCCGGCGCAGCGTTTCGGCTTTTGTCGCGCTCACCGCGCCAGACGATAGCCTGTTTTGCGAACGGTGAGAATGTGCTGCGGATTGGCTGGATCGTGCTCCAGCTTGCGGCGCAGCTCCGCCACGTGCGTGTCCACGGTGCGACTCATCACCTCGGCGCTGTAGCCCCAGACCTCGGTCAGCAGCTCGGTCCGCGTGATGCAGGCGCCGTCGCGGCGGATCAGCGCCAGCAGCAGATCGTATTCCTTGGGCGTCAGAGCGACCGGCGCGCCGTCGCGCAGCACCGTCCGGGACGGCGTGAGCACTTCGATCTCGCCAAACTTCTCGAACGCGGGCGTGGGTGCTCCGCCGTTCTTGCGCGGCGCCATGACGCGACGCAGCAGCGCTTCGATCCTGGCGAGCAGCTCGAGCACGCCGAACGGCTTCGTCACATAGTCATCGGCGCCGAGCCGCAGCCCGCGGACCTTATCGGCCTCCTCGCCCCGAGCGGTCAGGATCAGTACCGGCATGCCGTGACCGTCCTCGCGCAGAGCGCGCAGCACACGGAAGCCGTCCATGCCCGGCAGCATCAGGTCGAGCACGATGAGGTCGGGGGGGGGCTTCGCCGTGCGCGCGCGCGACAGGCCCTTCGTGCCGTCCTTGGCGACTTCCACCTCGTAGCCTTCGATCTCGAGGTTGTTGCGGAGACCATAGGCCAGATCGGGGTTGTCCTCGATCACGAGGATCCGCTTGGGGCCGGTCGTCGGTTCGATCATGCGGGCAGCTCGATCACGACGCGCGTTCCTCCGGCGGCGCCGGAGTCATCGATCCAGGCGCGCCCGTGATGCAGGCTCGCCAGCTCCCGCACGACCGCCAGCCCGATGCCGCTGCCGGCGACCGCGGAGTCACGATCGCGCTCCAACCGCCAGAACCGCTCCCACACGCGCTCGCGGTCGGCTCGCGGAATGCCCGGTCCACCGTCGTCGACCCAGAGCCGTGCGACGCCGTTCTCGCGCGTTGCACCGATGCGGACTTCCTGGCCGGCCGGGCCGTATTTCACGGCGTTGTCGAGCAGGTTGAGCAGCATCTGACGTACCGCGCCCGGGTCGGCGGGGACGACGAGATCCTCCGGGACGGAGGCGGCGAGCGTCGCACCGCGCGCCGCAGCGAGTGGCGCAAAGCCATCGATCACTTCCTGAACGAGCGGCGCCAGGGCCGTCGGCTCCGGCGTGATGTGCGCCGTCTGCCGCTCGGAGCGGGAGAAGTGCAGCAGGTTCTCCACCAGATGCGTGAGGCGTCGCGCTTCCTGATCGATGATGGCGAGCGAGCGGCGCCGCTCTTCGTCGGAGCGCACCCGGCCCAGGGTCAGTGTCTCGGAGAACATCCGGATTTGCGCGAGTGGCGTCCGCAGCTCGTGCGACACGCCGGAGATGAAATCGGTGCGCAGGCGAGTGAGCTGCGATTCGCGCCGCAGCTGCACGAGCGCCGTCCCGATCAGGGCCGCCGTCAACCCCAGCAGGCCGAGGATCAGGGGCAACCGCGACCGCGGCAGTCCGCCGATGATCAGCTGATCGGCGACTTCGGCCCGTAAGGTCGCCTGGGCATAGAGGTCGCCCATGTCGGTGCCGATCGTGTCCCGTGCCGTGAACGGCGACGTGTACTGCACGCCGGACCGGTAGATCTCGATGCCCCAGCGGTCGGTGATGATGACCGAGCCCATCGAGTCGTACTGCACGCCACCCGTGAGCGGGCGCGGCAGCAGCGGAAATTTTTCCGTCGCCTGAATGACGAGCGGCCGCAACGCGGCGGGCTTCGCCTCGAATCCCAGCGCGGTGCGCAGCGTTCCCTGGGAGTCCCGTAAGACGGTGTACGCGACATAGCGGCGATCGCCGCCAGGTTGGCCGAGCACGGTGCCCATGTGCCACGACGTGTCGTAGACGGTGCGCGTATGCACCGGCAGCGTGTCGACGATCCATGCACGGATCGAAGGCGGCACCGTTGGTCCCGACGTCTCGAGGGCCCCCGATTTGAGATCCATGCGGAACGTGAACCGGATGTACGGCGCGAGCGAGAACTGGTGTTCCATCGCGTCGAAATGGAGCGTGCCCGGAGCCGGCAGCGGTTTGTGCGGAGCCATCTCGTGCGCGTGCTGGATCGCTTTCAGCGGCGGGCTGACGGCGTAGTAGATCTCGATGGCGCTGCGTTGCGCGACACGCGCCGCGGCAAGCGCCGCGTAGTCTCTCAGCACGCGGTCCGCCTGCGCGCGATGGTAGCGCGCCGTGCCGTACGCTTGCACGCCGAGCGCCGCGGCGACGGCAAACGACAGCACCAGCAGCACCGCCACGACGGCGCCGCGTCTCACCCGGAAACGCCCTGAGGTAGGGAGCCACTTCATGAGCTGAAGAATCCCTCCGGACCGCCCACCCGGCAACAGTTGGCGAACTCGGCTGGACCGATCTCTGACAAAGCTCACACGCCGCGGCAATCTCTGCCGCGGCGTGTGAGCCTACATTCGGAGTGTAGGTCGTGGCTCAAGTGTCGACGGCCACTTGGCCCGGCCTCACCAACCCGGAGTGCAGCGCGTGGCTCCGGGTTTGGTTTTTTTGGGACCTAGAAGAAGAAGACCCCGCCGCCGCCGCCGCCCTCAAACCGCGGATTCACGATGTTGGCGAACTTCGAACCAAATGTGTAACTGAGCGTGAAGAACCCAAAATAGCGATACGACGTGGCGAGTTGCCGGCGGCGCAGGAGCACCGCTTGCTCCGAGGCGCCTTCCTTTGAGATAAACAACTGATCGTGAATGAGCCCGACGCTGCCGAAGAACTGCAGCGATAGCCCTTTATAGATCCTGAACTGTCCATTCCCAAACATGGTCACGCGATTCTTGCGAAAATCGTGCAAGTAGTTGCTACCCTCGAGCGCAACGCCGGTGGATCCCCAGGGTTGCTTGACACTGAGCGATACGTTCAGACTCTGATTGAATCGTGTTTCACTCAATCGGTTGAAGATGGTCGTATCGCGGTAGCGATACGTGGTCGGACCGACTTGGTACCGGATGGTCAGCAGCTTCCGCGTGGATTGCGAGTATGGAACGACGTCATACTCGAGCGCCGGAGCCACTCCCACGACAAGGTCTTCGTTGAGAAAAGTGGACGACGATACGAGGGCGCGTCCGCCAAGGGACCAGTGTGCTGTGAGACTTCGCACGATCAACGAGCTGCCGTCATATCCGCGGCTGATATTGGTGATAGTCTCGTCGAACGGCGCCCCCGTCGAATCGAGCGACGTCACGGTAAAATCGGTTTGCGTGTAGCTCTGGCTCAACGAAAACCTGATCTTCCACCGCTCGGTGATTCGATCTGCCGAAACCGATCCAAACCAGTTCTGGAATTTGAATGTCTTCTCGCCCTGAAGGTTGGCATTCGCGCCGGCGCGAAACACCCAGTAGTTCCATGGATCGCGCACCTGTGCCGCCGCCTTGGCAGGCGCTGCGTACGAGATTCCGAGAAGGCTGCCGACCGGAGTTCGTGCGGCGAATCGTACCAATCCGACTCGCATCGTTTGCGCGAGGCCGCGGCGGATGTCGTCTTCGGTGTCCGCGGCCTTCGACATCCAGCGCAGCGTGTCCACGGCGCCCGCAAAGCGTTCGACGCCGATGAACGTGAGTGTGTATTCCTGGCCGCTCCCGGTCGTCTGCGTCGTCACGAGGAGGTGCACCTGCGCGAACTGGCGGTCGCGGACCCAGTTCACGAAGGTGATCTCGGTCCGGTAGTAATCGAAGTCGCAGAACGTGTCAGGGCAGTCGAGAAAAACCCGCACGGCCGAGTCCTGAACCGTGCGGGTGGTGTCCTGCGCTTCCAGCGGCGCAACAGCAAAGGCACATGCAGTGGCAAGCCAGCCAACCCGCATGTGCCTTCACCCCCTGCTGGAGTGCTAAATCAACGATTCGACATTGACGGCACGACCCGCATCCTACCCAGCATCTCGGCAACGCGTTCCGCCACGATGCCCAATGCACAGCCGATCGCCAGCGCGATCGCGATGCGGATACCGCCGTTGATGGCGACTGCGCGCGCACCCATGGCGGTGGCGGCGCCGACGAACGCACCCGTGGTATACGACAACAGCGGGATGCGCGCCTGGTACACGATGCCGAACACGGCAGCGCCGAGCAGCAGGGCGTCCAGAAGGTCGTTCCGGCCGAGCGCGGTCGACACGGCGGCATACAGCAGCGCCCAGACGACTCCAGACGCCGAACCGAGTATCGACTTCTGCAGCCCCATCATGCCGCCGCCCGCTCCCACGAAGCAGCCGAGTCCGATGAGCACCGGCCACAGTTGTAAGGGCAGCTTTCCGAAATGAGAAATGACGGCCCATAGGGCCGCTACGATTGCCAGGCTGAGTGCTTTGGTAGTTGACGAGCTCATCTGTCGGGCCTCCTCCATAGAAGGGGGAACCAGGCGCCAACATAATGAACGGACAGTGCGGGGTGCAACGCTGTACGGCTAACTGCGTTGAATTACATAGGCTTCCATTGCGTAGTACTCGGGCAGCCCGAGGCGGTCGGCACGCGCCGCGGTCTCCAGATTCCGGGCCTCCACCCGCTGCCAAAACTCCCTCTCGTCGTAGCCGGGGAAGGGCGCCGTGTCCTTCTGGGATTGGTGCCGGAAGATCGCGAGGATCTTCGCGTTCAGCTCGTCCTGCGACAGCGGCACCAGGACGTCCGCCTCGGTCAGCGACCACTCCTGCCACGCGCCGCGATACAACCAGACCTCCGGTCGCTGGCCTTGATAGCGCTGCAGCGCCCGCTCGACCGCCGCCTTGCAGGTACGATGCGTGCCGTGGGGGTCCGACAGATCGCCGGCGACAAAAACAAGATCGGGCCGTGTCTCTTCGATCAGGCGATGCACGATTGCGATGTCGTCGTCGCCCAGCGGCCGTTTGCGCACCTCGCCGGTCCGATAGAAGGGCAGGTCGAGGAATCGCGCGGCGTTCGCCGGAATCCCGACCGCCGCGAGCGCGGCGATCGCCTCCGATTCGCGAATGAATTTCTTGAGATTCTGCACGACCGGAGTGTCGATGTCCCCGGGCGCCTTTTGCTCCATCGCGGCATTGACCGTGCTGCGCGCGCGCTGCAGCGTCGACGCGTCCAGCCCCAGCGATGCGGCGGCCCGCTCCACAAAGTCCAGGTGCCGGGTCACGTCGTGATCGAACACGGCGATGTTGCCGCTCGTCATGTACGCCACGACGATCTGGTTTTCGTTTTCCCACAGCTTGCGGAGAATGCCGCCCATCGAGATGACGTCGTCGTCCGGATGCGGCGAGAAGACGAGGACGCGCTCGTGCGCGGGCAGCTTGGCACGGCCGCGAATCTTGTCGCGCAGCCGATTGAAGACCTGACCGTTGATGGGACCGGCCGAGCCGGCGCGCGCGAGCAGCGGGCTGAGCTGGTTCTCGGCGTAGTCGCGCGCCGAGAGCTTGAGCACCGCCTTGCTGACCCGCTCCGCGAGCCAGACGACCGACCGCTCCACCATGGCGGGCGTCCAGTCGACGCCTTCGAGGATCCACGGCGTCTGGATGCGCGTCAGCTCAGCGGCCGCGGGGAGGTCGAGATAGGCGGTGACGCTCTGGTGGCGCTGCAGGAATGTGGCGGCGACGTCGGTCGAGATTTCGCCTTCGACCGCGCGCGCTACGATCCCCGCCTTGTGCTCGCCCGTCGCGAGCAGGGCGATCTCTTTGGCGTCGAGAATCGTGGCGACGCCCATCGTAATCGCCTCGCGCGGCACGTTCTCGATGCCGAAGAAATCGGCGGCGGCGTCCTTGCGGGTGAGCGTATCGAGCGTGACGATGCGGGTACGCGAGGTCGCGTCCGACCCCGGCTCGTTGAATCCGACGTGTCCCGTCTTGCCGATGCCGAGCAGCTGGAAGTCGATGCCGCCGGCCGCCCGAATCGCCTGTTCATACGCGGCGCACGCTTCCGTGACACGCTCGCGCGGCGTCACGCCCTCGGGAATGTGGACGTTCTCCTTCGCGATGTTCACGTGCGCGAAGAAGTTCTCCCACATATAGCGGTGGTAGCTGTGGGGACTGTCGGGCGTCATCGGGTAGTACTCGTCGAGATTGAACGTGATGACGCGCGAGAAATCGACGTCCCCCGCCTGGTGGCGGCGGATCAACTCTTCGTAGACGCCCAGCGGAGTACTGCCCGTGGCGAGGCCGAGCACCGCGCGCCCCTTGGCGCTCGTCTCCCGCTGAATGACCTCGACGATCCGCTCGGCCACGGCGGCGGCGAGGTCCGAGTGCTCGGGAAAGACGACGGTGCGGAGCCGCTCGCGGTCGCGCGAGCTCTCGATGGTGGTGGGGGGCGCCCCACCCCTGTGGGCAGCGGCCTTGGCCATCTACACCTGCACTTCGATCGCCGCGCCCCGTTTGTACCGCACGTAGAGCCACGCCATCGGGACGATCAGCATGCCGGCGGCGATGATCGTCAGGGCAAGCAGGATCGCCGACAGCAGGACGGCCTGTTGCGAGGTCTGCGCCGCGCGGAACAGCGTCGAATCCTGCTTGGCGAGGAGCACGATCATGGCCTGCCGGGCGTCGGTGCCGGCGCCCGTGCCGGTGCTGGTCAAGCCGCCGAGCACGGTCTGGACCCGCTGGCGATCCTCATCGTCGTCCATCGTGTTGCCGAGATCGGCCAGCTCGACCCGGAGCTGGCGTCCCAGGCTGTCCCGCTGCGCGACCGCTTCGGCGCGGCGGAAGCCCGGATCGCTACTGGTCGCCATCTGGCGCCATACCTCGAGGCCCGCGTTGTAGCGATGCAACGTCGCGGAGTTACGGGCGCCGCGGGACACGGTCTGGGCGGCCTCATTCAAGGAGAAGATGAGCCATAACCCGATCACGAGTGCGAGGGCGAGGGTGACGGCACTGATGGTCACCGCAATCCCGGGCCGGATGAAGGTGTAGTCCTTCATCGCGACCGCGAACGACGACCGGCCGACGGACGGCCGCGACGGGAAACCAGGAGGAGTCGTCATGGGCCCACGCTAGTCTCCGCTTGACGCGGCTGCAAGGGGGCGCAATTTAACTGTGCGCCCCCACCCCCAGCCCCCACACGCACCCTGATGCACATCGGGATGTCGATGGAGGACACGTTGAGTGCAGTAGTGTTTCGCGGGGACGAAGGCGAGGTGCTGCGCCAGGCCAGCGCCGTCGTGGGACGCCCGGTCGTCCTGTGGGAGATCATCGGGCCTCACCAAGCCGTGCCTCGCGCGAGCAGCGGTCCCGACGTCGGTGCTCGTCCTCCCGGTTTTGATCTGGATGCCATCCTGCAGCGTTGGAGCATCCCGGTTCCCGTCGGATCGCGCTGGGTCACGGCCCCCGGATCCACACCCAACGCCTGGGTCATCGCGCCTGTCCGCTCCCGTCCTCCCGCCCCGCCGCCCGGCGGGCGCGAGCGGCGCAGCCGGGAGCGGTTGGCGCTCGAGCTCGCGGGTCTCGCCCTGGGACTGATTGCGCAACCCACATCATCACAGGACACGAGCGCGTCTCCTCCGGGCATGATGGTCCATCAGGCGACCAATCCGCTGACGGCCGCACGGGCGGGCCTGCAGCTCTCCATGGAATCGATCGGCCGGTGGGTGGATCTGGCCGCGGATCGCCGCCTCGCGCTGCTCGACGATCTCGGTCAGGTGCTCGAGGACCTCGATCGTACGTCGACCATGCTGCACTCGATGCGAGAGAGCGCGCGCGCTGGGATGTTGACTGCCCGTGGCGCAGGGGGGCGCTTCGACGCCGTGCGCGTGGTGCGTTCCTGCCTCACGCTCGAGCGCCGCCTGCTGCGGGATCGCGGCGTCGATCTCGACTTCACGACGACGCTGGAATCGACGTTCGTCAAAGGTGATTCGAACGCGCTGTTCGACATGCTCGTCGGCATCGTGCGCCACGCCGCGGAAACGAATACCGGCCAGCCCGCGCCGGTGCGCGTCCAGCTGGAACAGAAAGGCAAGGCGCTCGAGCTCGTCGTGCGCGGCGGGCGCTCGCTGGCCGATCTCGCCAAGGTGCGGAGCGTGGCGGAGAACGCGTTCAACGGCACGGTAAAGGTCGACGCGGCGTCCGCCGACACGACCACACTTACGATCGCGCTGCCGCTCCCGCCGCAGCGCGAGGGAGATCGCCGGGGTTAAGCGAGGAGCGCCTGCAGATCGAGTGGCCGCGTGTGCATCCGGATGCTGCCGTCCGGTCCGCGCGGCCATTCGCTTTCCGGTCGGTCCCGATACAGCTCGATGCCGTTGCCGTCCGGATCGCGCAGGTAGACCGCTTCGCTCACGCCATGATCGGAGGCGCCTTCAAGCGCGATGCCGTGCGCCAGCACGCGTCGCACCGCTTCCGCCAGCGCCGCGCGGTCGGGATAGAGAATAGCGAAGTGGTAGAGGCCCGTGCTGCCCTCGGGCGGGCGCGGGGCGCCGCGACCGGCCCATGTGTTCAGGCCGATGTGGTGGTGATAACCGCCAGCGGACAGGAAAACCGCGTCAGGGCCGTAGCGCGCTGTGATCTCAAAGCCCAGCGCATCACGGTAGAATGCGAGCGAACGCTCGAGATCACTCACCGTGAGGTGGACATGGCCGATGCGAGTACGAGGATCGATGCTCACTGATTCCTAAACACTCGCCGGTTCCCCGGTTAACTTTCCTCCATGAAAATCCCCACGCCAATCAACGAGCCCGTTCTCTCCTATGCCCCCGGCTCACGCGAGCGCAACGAGCTCAAGCTAGCTCTCAAGGACCTGAGCGGCCGTCAGATCGAGGTCCCCGTCGTCATCGGCGGGAAGGAAATCCGGACCGGCAGGACCGTCGACGCGGTGATGCCGCACTGCTACAAGCATGTGCTCGCCAAAGTGCATCAGGCCGGTCCCGAGGAAATCGCAGCCGCGGTGAAAGCGGCGCGCGAAGCGTGGCGCGACTGGTCGAGCTGGAGCCTGGCCGATCGCGCCGCTGTCTTTCTGAAAGCCGCCGACCTCCTCGCGATGCGCTGGCGCGCCATGGTCAACGGGGCCACGATGCTCGGCCAGAGCAAGACGGCGTTCCAGGCCGAGATCGATTCGGCCTGTGAGCTGATCGACTTCTGGCGCTTCAACGTGCATTACGCCGAACGGATCCACGCCGAACAGCCGCTCTCGCCACCTGGGGGGGCGATCTGGAACGCGATGGAGTACCGCGGGCTCGAAGGGTTCGTCTACGCCATCACGCCCTTCAACTTCACAGCGATTGGCGGCAACCTGCCGACGGCGCCGGCGATGATGGGCTGCACCGTCGTCTGGAAACCGGCTGCGACCGCGGCCTACTCGAATTACCTCGTCTTCCGCCTGTTGCAGGAGGCGGGGCTGCCGCCCGGCGTCATCAACTTCGTGCCCGGTCCCGCGACGGTCATCAGCGAGGGGCTGCTGGCCGACCGCCATCTGGGCGGAATCCATTTCACCGGGTCTACGGAAGTTTTCCAAACGCTGTGGAAGACGGTCGCGGCGAATCTCACCAGCTACGCCGACTATCCGCGCCTCGTCGGCGAGACGGGCGGTAAGGACTTCATCCTCGCGCATGCGAGCGCCGACGTGGACGCGCTGGCGACGGGAATCGTGCGCGGCGCGTTCGAGTATCAGGGTCAGAAGTGCAGCGCCGCTTCGCGCGCCTACGTGCCGGAATCCCTGTGGCCCAAGCTGCGCGAGCGGGTGCTCGGCTTGCTGGAGGACGTGCGGGTCGGCGACCCAGCGGACTTCCGGAACTTCATGGGCGCCGTGATCGACAAGAAAGCGTTCGACAAGATCAAGGAGTACATCGAGAAGGCGAAACACGATCCGAAAGCCAAGATCCTGTTCGGCGGCCAGTGCGACGACACGGATGGCTACTTTGTCCATCCCACCGTCATTCAGGTCGAGGATCCGATGTACCGCACCATGTGCGAAGAGATTTTCGGGCCCGTCCTGTCGCTGTACGTCTATCCGGACAAACAATGGAAGGAAACGCTGGCGCTCGTCGACCGCACATCGCCCTACGCCCTTACCGGCGGCGTCTTCGCCCAGGACCGCGCGGCGCTGGCCGAGGCCGATGCGGCGCTCCGCTATGCCGCCGGCAACTTCTACAAGAATGACAAGCCGACGGGGGCGGTGGTCGGGCAGCAGCCGTTCGGGGGGGCGCGCGCCAGCGGCACCAACGACAAGGCGGGCAGCCTGCTCAACTTGATCCGCTGGACCAGCGCGCGGGCGGTCAAAGAGAACTTCGTGCCTCCGCGTGACCCCTGGTATCCGTTCATGGCGGAGGCTTGAAGGCGCCGCTGCTGGTGTGGGCAATGGCGGTGGCGTTTCTCCTGCTTGTCGCGTCGTTATTGATCGGGTCGTTCACTAAACCGGAATTCCCACCGTATGAGCTCGGGCTGCATGCCGACAGCACCTACACCCTCGATGCCTCGCGTGGTGATCAGTGGCGCTGGTGGGGGGGGGGCGACCTCGGCTTTCGACGCAACCACGTCATTACCGCGCCCGGCGCCGGAGCCATCGATCTGGGTCTCGTACCATTCGACTCCGTCACGGAGCTCCCAGCCGACGGGTACATCCCGACCAGCTTTGCCGCCGACACCACCAACGCGGCTATCGGCAAATGGTACGAGTACAGCATGTGGTCGCACCTGCTCACCTCAAGGCATCACGTCTATGCGATCCGCACGGCGGCCGGCGAGCTTGCCAGGCTCGAGATCCTCGCCTACTACTGTCG
>Ga0137418_10000457_pt1 | contig 36380 bp, 35 predicted proteins | sample CZODoug3_1_2_16f_FD_122242 | JGI IMG/M metagenome (GOLD analysis project Ga0137418, IMG submission 122242) | Vadose zone soil fungal communities from Angelo Coast Range Reserve, California, USA - CZODoug3_1_2_16fungal (Hybrid Assembly) | ecosystem: Environmental > Terrestrial > Soil > Vadose... | reverse complement strand
GTGGGGACTGAAAGGTCGGGTCTCGCGACTGAAACCGAGCTGATGAAGAAGCCTCTCAGTCTGCTCAAAGATGAGTTCAACCTGACTCCACCCCTCGCCAACTCCTACCCAGATGACATTCATCCTCTTGAGGTTCGGAAACGCTCCAGCGCCCTTGATCTCGAGGGAGAATGGGGGAAAGGTCACCTGCGCAAGTGCAGCCTTTACTTCTTCAACTCTCGAGGCGCTAACATTCCCTAGGAATTTCAGAGTCAGGTGGATGTTCTCTCGTTCCACAGGTTTCAGATCTCCTCCTAGAGAGGAGAGCGAAGACATGATGGATTCGACTTGAGAGAGAATTTTTTCATCCACAAGATCGATCGAGACGAAACCGCGAATGTGGCCGCTTGACAACTCTGGCGGGGTAAGTATTCCTTCCCGTTTAAGAGCTATAACTGCCGCGTTTGTCAACCGCCCGAGAACCGTCATTGCGATCGACGAAACCAAAGAAGACAGTACTGGTTATCGTTGGGATGCCGGGGGCTGGCAAGAGCCTCGCTTCAAGTGTCATGAAGAGTAGGGGAATCCCAGTCTTTGTCTCGGGCGATATCATCAGGGCAGAGGCGCTGAAGAGGAAGCTGGACTTTACCCGGAAGAATCTAGGAGAGCTGATGCTGAAGATTCGAAAAGAAGAAGGCATGGGGGCTATTGCGAAAAGAGTTGTCCCACTAGTTGAGAAGGAAGATGCAGAGTTTGTTGTCTATGAGGGCGCGAGGAGCGTTGAGGAGGTCGATGAGCTTCGAAGGAAATATCGCGTTATTCTGATTGCTATCAACGCCTCTCCTCAGGCACGATTCAAGAGGCTTCAACGACGGGGCCGGTCTGATAAACCGAGAGGATGGGCCGACTTTGAGGAACGGGATAGTCGCGAGCTTGGTGTGGGGATTGCGAAACTTATTGCATTGGCCGATCGGACGGTTGAAAATGAAGATAGCAAAGATGATCTCAAGAGGAGAACCAGACGAGTACTCCAAGTAGTTCAGAAACGGAAAAAATTCTGGTAGTCGCGGAAGCCGAGATCAAGCCGACTGAGAATCCTGAGAAAGTCAAGAAAGCTATAACGAGCCTGTTCTCCGGCGAGATCATAACTGAAGGCGAAGAGAACGACTATGGGCTGGCTAGGCTCAGGGCGACCAGGCGCGAGTCGCTCGAAAAATTCCGAATGATCATCCAACGGGATAGAATACGCGCCGCTGCACGGTCACAACTGTTCAAGGGTAAAGAGGAGAGCAGAATCATCGTATTTCTGAACAAGCAAGTAGCCTACGTCGGGCATGTTTCCTTCTCAGCTCCGGAAGGAGAATCACCACTGGGTCCAATTCGCCTGGAAATACAAACGGCGGACCCTGTCAAGATCATCGACTGGCTGACTGGGGGACCAATGCGACGACAAGACGACTGAAACGCGGTCTCGCCGCTGACAGTCTTGACGAGTCGAGAGTTAGTTCCGATCCATTCAAGCGGTTCACCCGGTGGTTGCGAGAATCAGCCAGCAGGCGTGCACCTCTACCTGAGACTATGACACTAGCAACCGCAACAAGATCGGGACGACCCTCAGCCCGGACTCTCTTGCTCAGAACATTCGACGATTCTGGATTCGTGTTCTACACAAACTACAATGGAAGGAAAGGCAAAGAACTGGCAGAGAACCCTCAAGCTGCCCTAGTCTTCTACTGGCCGCCGCTAGGCCGGCAAATTCGGATAGAAGGAAGAGTGGTCAAGGTTTCACCGAGAGAATCTGATAATTACTTCAGCAGTCGTCCCAGAGACAGTCAATTATCAGCGTGGGCGTCTCAACAGAGTCGAGTTGTGTGGGACCGCCGGTTTCTGGAAGAGCGTGTGAAGCGGTTTGGAAAGAAATATCCTGGCAGAGTCCCCCGTCCGCCGGACTGGGGAGGCTATCGGCTTCGACCAAACCTCTTCGAATTTTGGAAAGAACGGTCCGGCAGGCTACACGACCGATTGCGTTACAGACGTTCGAAGGGACGATGGATCATAGAGCGACTGGCACCATAGCCAACTTGGCTTAGGAATTCAAACGCCATTGGATTCTACTTTAGCTGTTTCAATGACAGTGTCTGGAAATCTTTCGGGACGAGCGTCTGTTTGAAGATCTTCCGAGCCTCTTTTAGCAATACAGAATCGTCTCTGGTCACAGCGCTGATATGAACAACCGCTAGACGTTTCACCTTTGCAACCTTCGCTAGTTGCGCGGCCTCGCGAGCTGTAGAATGGTAGTACTCTTGGGCTTTGGGGCGCCTCTCCTCGGCAAAACCTCCATCGTGCATTAGCAGGTCAGCCCCTTTCGCGAGACGCTTCACCGACTCAGTAGGTCGCGTATCTATCGCGTAGACGATCTTGAGCCCAGGCCGAGGCGATTCGACAACATCGCTTGGGCGAATCTCTCTTCCCTCTACCTTTACGGTCTTCCCGTGTTGCAGTTCGCCCCAGAGCGGACCCTCTGGTATTCCCAGTCGTTTTGCTTTTTCCGGGTGGAAGCGTCCTGGACGTTCTTTCTCTTCGATGGAGTAGGCGATACATGGGATGTCGTGTTTCGCGAGGGTCGTCCTGATGAAATACTCGCCTCTGTCAACTTCGTCTCCCGGGCTCAGTTCGTTAGGTCTGACTTGGAAGTTGGCCGGATACCCTAGTGGTTTGTAGATCAGGTTCAGGAATTTCATCAAACCTCTGGGTCCGTACAAGTCCAATGGCTTGTCTCTCGCGAGGGAGGACATCGTCTGCAGGAGTCCTGGCAGTCCGAGAATATGATCACCGTGAAGATGCGAAATCAGGATGACCGTGGGTCTATTGAATCCCAGCCCTGCATGCATCATCTGCCTTTGCGTTCCTTCGCCGCAGTCAAGTAGGATCAATTCTCCATCCCTACGTAGCGCTACACTTGGCAATCCTCTTTCTTTGGTTGGCAAGCTTCCTCCGGTCCCAAGAAAGACCACATCGATTCCCCCTGACATCAGTTAGCCTCCAAGACAAGGATCTCACGAGTCAAGCTGCGATGCACATAGACTTCGTGCCTGTCTACAACCTTGAACCCGGCAGACTCTGCAACCTCAGGAGTTTTCGTGCTGACAGGAGACGCGACCACTGCCCTTTGCCCTTTCGATAAAATGGAATGTGCATCGGGCAGGAAGTCCTTGAGAATATTCCGTGTCGTCGATTTTAGCGTCGACGCTCCAGTGCCGTATGGGGGGTCTGTTGCAATGGCGTCAACTTTTCTGATTGGAAGATGGCGGGCATCTCCTCTAACCAATCCTAGCGGGTCCATTCCGAAGTGCTTGAGATTTCTTCTGGATCCTCTGGTCATTCGCTTGAGCGCATCAACCCCCACAACCTGACATCCCAAGAGACTTGCCTCAAGCAGAATACCTCCTACGCCGCAGAACGGGTCCAAGAAAGTTGACCCGGGCACTGCGTGGGACATGTTCACCATTGAACGAGCGAGTTTGGGGACCATTGTGCTGGGATGGAAAGACGGTCTCATCCTCGGCCTACGATCGGCCACAAACACATCAGGACGCCGATGCGCAATTAGGCCTAGATGAAAATAGGGTCCAGCGAGAAGACCGCGGAACTGGCGCTGAGGATTCTCCAAGTCCACCCTTGCGTTGGTGACCTTATTCATGAGCCATCCCAAATGCCCCTCGAGTTTGACCCTCGGCATTTCTTTCGATACACCTCCGAAACGAAGAACTCGAATGCTGAAACTTTCGTCAGCTTGAAGAAAACGCGGGAGGTCGGATGACTTCACAGCATCATCAATTTCTTCCAACGTTGGGCCTGAATGGACAATCTCTTCACCGACCTCATCCATGAAAGCGCCGCGATCCGCGATCGTCTTCACGGCATGAATATCAGCATCAATTTCGACAAGTTTGAAGAATGATCTTGCGATCTTAAACGGGATCCGATTCGCGTCAAGGATCGCGCTCATCTCTGCGATCGGGAGTGTTGGATGTTCGCCCGACAAAATTACGAAGACTCTTGTCGGGTCGTTCATGTCGATTGGCGAGAGTGAACAAGTATATACGGAACCGCTTAGCCGGATTCCAATTCTAGCCAGGAGATTGTAGGATGAAGCGGTCCCACGGAATCCGAAACAGGAACAGGACCCTTCTTCGCAGAAAGCCCAGAGACAAGGGAAAGAATCCTCTGGGAAGACTTCTCATTCCATACGCTCCTGGACAGATGGTCACGATCTCAATCAATCCCTCGGTGCAGAAAGGAATGCCCCACCGAAGATATCACGGTCGCGTGGGCATGATAGCTGAGAAGCGCGGAAGAGCCTATGTCATCGAAGTAGCCTCAGGCAAATTCCCGCGGCAAATAATCGCAAGACCTGAGCACATCCTTCCGATGAAGGAGACAAACTAATGGCAAGGAAGATCGTCGAAGAGAAGGTCATCACCAACTCCGAGGCCAAGGCAGTCCTGGAGAAGGTCAAGGAAGAGGAGCTAGGCGAGTTTCAGCGCCGGACCCTTGATTTTACCCGCAGGTTCACCAAACTGCCTGCGGAACGAGCCTCCAAACTGGTCGAAGAATTATCCTCGAAACTTCAGCTTGACAGAAATGACGCGATTCAAATAGTCAACACTCTACCCCAGAGCGTAGAAGAACTGAGAGCCGTTCTGACCGTGAAGGGTCGTTTCGTGAGCACAGAACAGTTGAACGGTATTCTTGAGATAATGAAGCGGTACACCTAATCGGCTACCCAAATCAAATTAAGTAGAGCCCTTATCATTTTGAATGACTAGAGTTGGCTCTCCGCTCCCCCAGACGCCACGCGAATGGAATTGAGAGACTAGTTTGTAGAATCTTCTAACAAGGAGCCAGGAGAAGAGCCGTTCTTGGCAATACACGAAGACGAGTACATACAGAGAAGGCATGTCTACGAAGAGTACGCCTACGTCTTAGACTATCTTCCGTACGGGAGATCCTCCGACAAATCAAGACACCTGGTTGTCCCAACGGTCCAGATAATGGGCGAACAATTCTTCACACTGCTAGAAGCAGAACTGAAAGTCGGAGCAACTGTCGCAGTTGAGGAACGAATCTACATCGGGAGAGACCGAAGAGAGAAAGTAGACAGAATCATCAGCAGGGTAAACTACGACCAACTAACCGCCAACGCAAAAGCCGAGGTAACCCCGCTCATCGAAGGGTTGGTAAAGAAGCAAGAGAAACGCTTTGTCGATTTCTTCAACAACTCGCAACCAGTAACCCCTAGGATGCACTCGTTGGAGTCCCTTCCCGGGATCGGAAAGAAGTCAATGTGGACTATAATCAACGCGAGAGAGAAGAAACCATTCACCGGCTACAAGGAGATCCAAGACCGAACAGGTCTAACTGATGTGCAGAAGATCATAACGAAACGCGTCCTCGAAGAGCTAAGCACTGAAACCAAGTACCGTCTCTTCACTAGGACAGTATGATATTGTGGCGCCGCTCTATCCCCACCGACCTTCGAAGAGACTAGGGCAGAATTTTCTCCTCGACCAGAACATCGCATCGGACATCGTTTCGAGCATCCATCCGACAGAGTCAGACACGGTTCTAGAACCTGGACCCGGGCACGGCACACTAACTCGATTGCTTCAGAAGAAAGCTGGAAAAGTGATAGCTGTCGAAAAAGACCCCATTCTGGTACGAGAACTAACAGAGACTTTCCGAGACTATCCCAATGTCATGATAATCGAAGGAGACATCCTGAAGACCAACCCACTGCCTGACTTGAACAAAGTAGTCAGCACTCCACCCTACTACCTGTCGTCAAAGCTCGCCCTCTTCCTTTCAAAAACAAAGTTCGACATAGCCGCGATTGTCTTCCAAAAGGAATTCGGTGAAAGACTACTAGCAGAACCCGGGACCCGAGAATACGGAAGACTGACCGTCTCAGTTCGAAGAAGACTAAGCATTGAGAAGATCAGAGAAATCTCGCGGACAGCATTTCAGCCCAGACCGAAAGTTGACTCAATTCTTCTGCGAATGACACCCCAGCCGAGCCTTAGACAACTGGATGAGCCATTATTCGAGGAAGTCGTGAGAGGGGTCTACAATCAGCGTCGAAGACTAGTTCGTGGGGCACTGCTTCACTTCCTCACTAAGAAGCTGGGGCGAGAAAATGCCAGAAAGATAATGAGTGAAATTGCTGTCCCTGATACTAGGGTCTACCAACTCTCCATAGCCCAACTCGAGGACCTTACGGTAACACTTTCCCCTAAGTTGGGTGGGAAAATCGCCTGAGAAGAGCAGGATGGCATGAAGCCACAAGTGAGACGGGAAACGCCTATGAGGATGATCTGGCTAATCTGAAGCCCGTATTCAGTTTGGAGTGGGCAGTATTAGACGGACCACAAAGAATTTCGACAATTCTGGGGCTTATTGGCGGCGGCTTCGGAGCAGCTTTCGGAATTTTCCTTTCAGCTGCGTTCAACCCACTCTCCTTCCTAGTTTTTCTCCCTCTGCTAGTACCGCTGCTCGGCTCGTTGAGTCTTCTCTACCTTCCGATGTCCGACGAAAGGAGAGGAGTAATGGGATTCTTAACTCTATTAGCTTCGTTGGCACCCCTAGCATTTCTAATCCTGTTTCTCTTACGGCTAGTGTTTCCATATCGTGACACACCTACTGGTCTCTAGAAATTCGACAGGAATGCTCGACGACTGAATTGGCAATGGTGCGCCAACAGCAATCATATATCACAGCGAGAACGAACGAGTGGTAAGTGGTTTCCTATGCCCATAACCGACGCAATGAAGAAGCAGCTGGCTCAGAAGCACAGGCTCTTCTTCAAAATATGTCGGACATGTGGGTCCAGAAACTCTCCCAACGCCTACAGATGCAGACGATGCCGGGGAGACAATCTCCGCTGGAAGAAACGAGAACTCGGCGCCAAGTAGACCGGGCCCTATCACTTTCTCCACTGTCAGCAACTCTTATGTCAACCATACCCCGAACCGTGAATCATGCAATCCAATTCTGAAGTGAAAACAGTCCCAGAAGGATACCACTCCGTCAACCCGTTCTTCATCATTGAAGGAGCACCGAAGCTGATCCAATTCCTGAAACAGACCTTCGAAGCTAAAGGTTGAGGAATCAGTCAACGGTCGAATTGCACACGCCGAACTCACCGTCGGCGATTCCATCATAATGATGTCAGACGCCACTCCAAAATACGGTGCAACCGCAAGCCATCTCTACGTCTATCTCGAAAATGTGGACTTGACGTTCAAGCGTGCGCTGGAAGCCGGCGCCAGCTCAGTTCAAGAGCCCGCTGACCGGTTCTATGGAGACGTACGGCCGGCGTCAAGGACCCGACCGGAAACCACTGGTGGATAGCCCAGCACGTGGAAGATGTGCCGCCAGAAGAATTGGAACGACGCATCAAGGCACGCTCCCAGCCGGTGACTGTTTAGGTCTCGTTGCCCTAGTGCTGGACCACAGCGGCTTTCTGCTGCTGTAGCAGTCTAGGCAATTCGGACGGCACTTCGGCGACAAGAACTCCTACTTCGCTGAATCTCTTCATCTTCGCATCAGCAGTACCCTCAGTCCCGGTTATGATCGCACCGGCGTGTCCCATTCTCTTTCCTGGAGGTGCTGCTCTTCCGGCAACGTATGCAGCAACGGGCTTAGGATAGCGCGTCTCTGCAATGTAGTTGGCAGCATCTTCCTCAGCGGACCCTCCGATCTCACCTATCAGAACAACAGCGTTGGTCGACTTGTCGTCGCGAAACATTTTGAGAACGTCGACGAAGTTCAGACCGGTAACCGGGTCTCCTCCGATTCCTAGACAGGTGGATTGGCCAATCCCCGCGTGAGTCAGGTATGATGCGATTTCATATGTCAGCGTCCCGCTCCTAGAAGCAAGCCCGATACCTCCGGGAGTGAAGACATCGCCTGGCATGATGCCCAACTTTGCCTCTCCTGGAGTAATTACCCCGGGGGTGTTGGGTCCGACGATTGTGGCTCTATGCTCTTTGGCGTAGGCCATCATGACCATGCTATCGCGTGCGGGAATCATCTCGGTAATTATCACGACCGGGTTTAGACCCGCATCGATCGCCTCCATTCCAGCTTCCTTGGCGTATGGAGCTGGTACAAAGATGATGGACGCATTTGCATCAGTCTTCTCCAATGCAGATGCGACAGTTTCGAATACGGGAACTCCTTGAGAGACTGTTCCGCCCTTGCCAGGAGTTACTCCGGCGACGATGTGTGTTCCGTAGTCTAGCATGAGTCGAGTATGGAACGCGCCCTGGTTCCCAGTGATTCCTTGAACGATCGCCCGAGTGTGCTTTCCAACGAGGAGGGTCATTTCTCAAGCAACCTTCAATGAGACAACTAGCTGTGCAGCCTCGTCCATTTTTTCGAGGGTTGTAATGCCGATAGAGTTCAGGATCTTCTTTCCTTCTTCGAAATTCGTGCCCTGCATCCTCACCACGAGCGGTTTCTTCAATCCCACCACTTTCTTCACGTCCACAATCCCCTTGGCGACCTCATCGCATCTCGTGATTCCAGCTAGGATATTGACGAATATTCTGGTTACCTTCTGGTCTCCCTGGATTATCTGTAACGCAGTCGCGACATGCTCAGCATTCGCTCCGCCACCTACATCGCAAAAGTTCGCAGGCTTTCCTCCGTAATGATTCACCATGTCGAGAGTCGCCATAACAAGGCCTGCACCGTTTCCCATTATTCCGATATCACCATCAAGCTCGACAAAGGCTAATCCGTTCTCACGAGCCTTAGCCTCTAGGGGCGTAACCTCGCTGCTGACTTCCTTTGCCCTTTCCTGAAATTCAGGGTGACGAAAGAGACTGTTATCGTCGACTATCAGGCGAAGGTCCGCGGTGACAAATTTTCCTTCACTAGTCTCGACTAGGGGATTGCTCTCGACAAGTTCAGCATCATAGATTACAGATAACCGGTACAGATTTGAGAGGAGATCAGTCAAAGCGTTCAACCTCTGACCAGTGTAGCCAAGCTTTAGGCCAACCTGTCTCGCATCATATCCCCGCATGCCGAAAACGGGGTCAATGCGATGATGCAGAATCTTTTCCGGACTCTGCTTCGCCACATCCTCAATGTCGATTCCACCCTGGTCTGAGGCGAGAACTGTCTGACACTTGTTAGCCCGATCCAACACTATGCTGCCGAACAGTTCCTTCTTGATGTTCAGCTTCTGCTCGATCAGCACCTTCTTCACCTTCTCCCCCTTGATCGTCATGCTGAGAATCTCACTCGCCCGGTCACGCGTCTCTTCTGGCTTCGTGCCGAACTTGATGCCTCCAGCCTTCCCTCTACCCGCGACCAAGACCTGGGCTTTGATGACCACTTCTCCGCCAATCCGTTTGTGAATGTCTCTGGCTTCGTCAGGTGTCGAAGCTAGCCCTCCTCTAGGAGTGTTGATTCCGAGGTTCTGAGCGAGGGACTTGGACTCGTACTCGAATAATTTCATGAGATTCCCGGGTGATTTTCACTCGGGACTGGCAGAGTATTTGGCTATTACCCCGGACTTACCGTAACCCATTTATTATCCAGAAGGCACCTGATGCCAAGCTGTCGGGTCGGCCGGCAGGATCAGAATCCTTTGGATAATCTCGGTGTCTCCAGAAAGTGTAAGAACAAAAGACAACCGTCTGCACTAACATTCTCGATTACGGGGCTGAGGAAGCCTTGGTGAAAACAATCCTTGACAACTTTTGCGTAAAGAGCGGCATTTTCTGTTCAAGATGCGAAGAGAAACTCAAGAAAGGCCAGATCTCAGACCTCGACGTTAGAGTAATCCGAACGATTACAGAGCTTGAGAAGGAGAATCCAACTCTCCAAGACGTCACTTTTCATAAAGCAGTGGAGGCGGGAGATGTCATGGCCCTTATGGTCGATCGTAGGGGAATGGACACCTTCCTCTCCTCAGGAGCCAAATTGGCAAAATCTCTCGGGGACCGTGTCGGCAAGAGAGTCCGAGTCCTCAACTTTGGAGGCGACGAGCGTGGATTCCTCGAAGACCTGTTCACCCCCTTCTCAATTCTAACCATCAACACGATCTGGCTCCCAGACGGTAGCCGGGAAACCAAGGTCATACTGAACGGACGAAGACCCCGGAGAAACCCTCTGGACTTCGAGGTAGTCAAGAAGCTCGCCCGTGAACTCAAGGGTCTTACGCTACGAATAGAGTTCGAAGACTACTGACTGCTCCTTGGAACATCCCACTCACAACAGTCAAGTCATCGTAGTTGGAGCAGGCGTAGCCGGCTGTCAAGCCGCCTACGAAGCATCAAAGAATGGTGCGAGAGTCGTTCTTCTCGAAGAGCATCCTCAAGTTGGTGTTCCGAGCCACTGCTCGGGAGTCGTCAGCCTAAACGGACTATCACTACTCGGACTAGAACCGAACTCGACCTTCACACAGCGTATGATACAGGGAGCCGTCTTCAATCCGCCAAAAGGAGAACCTTTCGAGGTCCGGACAAAGACCCCTGTTGCGGTCATAATCAACAGAATGAGATTTGACCAGTATCTCGCTAAGCGAGCTGTTTCCGCCGGAGTATCGCTTCACACGAAGACCCGAGTCTCTAAGTTCGAACACTATCCGAATGGAGGCGTAGGACTCCTCGTTCAGGACGGGCCGCGATACAAAGGTGAAGTCGTTATCGACGCCAGTGGCGCGGGTAGCCGTCTGCCAGAGCAAGCGGGACTTCGGACCCCCGACTGGAACCAACTTCTCCCAGGACTGCAATACGAGCTAACCGAGACGAAGGAGCAGGCAGACATGGTCGAGCTCTTCTTCGGAAATCATCGCGCTCCAGGATTTTTCGCTTGGAGCATCCCAACTGGCGATCATAGCGCCCGCGTGGGACTTGCTTGTCGAAAAGGAAACGTGAAGAAGCTGCTTGACAATCTCGTCAAAGACTACTGGCCAAAATCCACAGTCGACGCGACGAAATCAGGATCCGTACTAGTATCGGGACCTGTGGACAAGTGCTGGTCCGAAAACTTCCTGGTCACAGGAGACGCGGCAGGCCAAGTCAAGCAAACCACCGGCGGGGGCATTGTCATGGGAGGCTATTCTGGCATGTTGGCTGGAAAGGCGGCCGCTACCGCTGCCAAGACGGCACAAGAGCAACGGTGGAAAATTCTGATGCAATACGACCAAGAATGGAGGGACAAGTTCGCGTCAGATCTGAAGAGAATGGGGATTGCTCATCGAATCTTCGCTGGGCTATCCGACGAGACTCTAAATCGATTGTTCGAGGCGGTTAGAGACTACCTTCCAGAAATCCAGGAGTATGCTGACATGGACTTCCAAGGCAAGATCATATCGCATATGCTGCGAAAGAGAAAGTTCGCGGCCCTCCTCCCTCGGGTAGCATTCGACAGCGTGAAATCGATATTCTCCTAGACAGTCGACTCGAATCGGGATTCAAACTGGTTTAAGAAGCGCTAGGTTACTGGCGTCCCGAACGAAGTTTGCAGGTCCTCGTTGTCGGCTCTGGAAAAGTTGGTTCGGAAATCGCCAGAGACCTAGCTCGATCATCGGAAGTTGATTCTGTAATTGTCGCAGACGCTCTCCCGAAGAATCTGAAGAACGTGAGAGGATACGAAAAGATCAGGACTCGACGCCTCGACATTTCTCAGCGGAAGTCTCTCCTCGAGACGATGCGTAGAGTCGACTTGGTTTGTGGAGCCCTTCCTGGAAGACTGGGATTCCAGTTGATGACACACGCTGTAGAAGCTCATCGAGATCTCGTCGATATTTCCTACACCCCGGAAAACCCGTTCAAACTTCACAGCAAAGCCCGAGACCAAGAGAACATCGTAGTTCCACAATGTGGAGTCGCTCCAGGATTCACCAACATGTGTGTTGGCGATGCCTCTCGGAGACTCGGAACCATGACGAAGGTTCGGGTATTTGTTGGAGGACTGCCGCAAATGCCGACACCTCCACTGAACTACAGAATCGTCTTTTCGCTAGAGGACGTGATCAATGAGTACTCGCGGCCAGCACGAATCGTAGAGAATGGCAAGGAGAGGATGGTCGACGCGCTGTCCGGACGTGGATTCCTGAATTTTCCTGGAGTCGGCAAGTTAGAGTATTTCATCACCGATGGTCTTGGATCTCTTCCGAAGAGCTTTCCGAAAGTACGTGAGATGTTCGAATACACTTTGCGGTATCCTGGCCACGCTGAAATGATGAACACTCTTCGAATCCTGGGATTCTTCGACAATGAGGAAGTTCGATTGAACGGCACAAGCGTCGTCCCCCGAAAACTCTCCATCGCCCTATTGAGAGGCGCAATGTCCATGGGTCGACCCGAGGACCTACTGGCGCTGAGAGTCGAAGTTGAAGGGTCGAGCGGAAAGAAGTCTTTGCTCAGTTATCGAATCCTCGACTACTACGACCCTCGAAGCAAGGTCTCCGCGATGGCGAGAACCACTGCTTACCCATGCACCTCAGTCGCACTGCTTGTTGGTCAGAACAAGTTGAGGAGCGTCGGAGTTGTCACACCCGAGAAGATCGCGAAGTATCCTCAACACTTCGAATTCGTCAGGTCGAGACTGAAGGCTAGGGGAGTCAAGGTTGCAATGCCTTCCACGTGATGTACTCTTCCGTCGCTGAACTGATGACGATCACCAACGGCTATTGGGTACTCTCTACTTACAATATCCTGTTAATTTTGCGCGACTGCCCGAGCTGGATTGATTAGATGGCTCTTATTCAGGGTCGGAAATCAACGGCGATAGCCGATACCATATCAGTGGTAATGTGGCTAGTATTCATATAGTAACAGGCTACTGACGCTGGTTTCTGGTACTCTGGCCTGTTACTTTCATGCTAATCGAGCGCCCCAAAGCTCTCGCATTATCTGTTTCCTGTGAAACATTCTCTTAGTACTCATGCCGAATCAATTGGATATACCTTTGATCATAAGCGTTCTTAACAACAAAGGCGGAACTGGAAAAACCACCACTGCAATCAACGTCGCAGCCGGGCTCGCCGCTGAGAACAAGAAAGTTCTCCTCATAGACCTCGACCCCCAAGGAAACGCCACAACCGGAATAGGCTTTGAGAAAGCAACTCTAGCCAGCACGGTCTACAACCTCCTCGCGCAGACAAAGAGAGCCAACGAAACAATCCTTGCCACGAAATTCCAGAACCTATTCCTTCTACCGAGTAATCTCGATCTTGCCAGCGCAGAAGTCGAACTCTCCAGCACCCCCGGACGAGAATACATCCTGCGAGAAGCACTTACACCAATCAGGGACCAGTTCAACACGATCGTAATCGACTGCCCTCCTAACATTGGACTACTCACACTCAACGCGCTAGTGACCTCAGACCTAGTCTTGATCCCGGTCCAGTGCGAATTCTTCCCCATGGAAGGCCTACCAACGCTCATCAAAGTCATGGACCTCGTAAAGTCAAGACTCCGAGCCTCCTTCGACTTTCGAATCGTACTGACGATGTTCGATGGCAGAACAGCACTCTCGCGGAGAGTCCAATCGCAAGTCTGGAACAACTTCCGTGACCGAGCTCTAAAGACAGTGATCCCGCGATCCGTTAGAATGGCGGAGGCACCGAGCAAGGGACTGCCGGGAATAGTCTATCGTCCCAAGAACCCTGCGTCAGAGCAGTACAAGGCACTGACTAGAGAGCTACTTCGGATTCAATTGCCTGTCGAAGCTTAGCCGTCCTCGCTCTAAACACGCCGTCCTGATTCTCCGGGACGGGACCCATTTCCCTTTTTCTTGAGATAAAGACCTGTCTAGTTTCGAGCGTCTAAAGAGATCCGAGATTCAGTATGATCGCACTAAACTAGGAAGCGAGCTTCGCCACGACTGTATCTGCCAGAGAACTCTCCAGCATGTCCTTTGCCAGCCTCTGATACTCTTGAGAAGCCTTGTTCAAAGGACTGTAGATGATTCCCGGGATTCCTTTGCTTGGTGCTTCTGCCATCCTGATGGACCTAGGAATCACGGCCTTGACAACATTGTCCCCAAATTTCTCCCTCAACTCTCTCTGGACCCTCTTTGCGAGCGCAGTTCTTCCGTTGTACATCGTCAGAAGGACCTGAAAATCGAAATCGGTTTTTACCCGCGATTTTACCATTCTGATAAAACCAAGCAGTGTGGGAAATCCCTCCATGGAATAGTACTCGCACTGAACCGGGACCATCAAAAGATCGCAGGCGACGATGGCATTTACTGTCAGGATTCCAATATTTGGTGGACAGTCGAGCAAGATTACGTCGAACCTTCTCTTCGCGGCCGCCAGAGCTTCACGTAGGACGAATTCTCGTCCCCGAATAGTAGCTAGCTCAATTTCAGCTCCCGCGAGGTCCAGATTGCTCGGTACAACTGTGACGTTTCTGACCTTTGTCTCAAGCATCACCAGTTCGATCTTTCTGGACTGTGTTAGAACATCATAGATCGTGTAGAGGAGTTTCGATTTCTCAAAGCCGAAGCTGACGGTCGCACTCCCCTGAGGGTCCAAATCTACCAGAAGCACCCGTTTACCAGCCGCAGCAAGCGCGGTTCCTAGATTTACTGCCGTGGTGGTCTTCCCAGTTCCACCCTTATTGTTGGCGATGCTGATTATCAACGTCGAACGCCATTGGTCTCTCGTGGCTGACTTTCACACTCATTGTAGGATAGGTTGACAACTGGCGAGGAATTGAGAGATATCTTGGCAGGAAAGTGGTTGCCGCTGGAGGGTTTCTTCGCCACGGGCGCTGCGCTATATTAGCCGAAGCGCCACACGCGAGGCTCCTCACTTTTGAAGGTCTATGAGTGAATTGGTTGATTCATAGAGGCAGGCTAGCGCATAAGAGTCAATACAAGCCCAGTCTCGATGCTCTCTTGTACATCTCTAAGCTAGTCCAGCAAGCCTAGAGAATCGTTAGGAGGGTCGCGGTCGAGACTCCTATTTTGCCGCGAACTCTCTCAGTCTCTCTTCGAATATTGTCCGGGCTGGAAAGCCCATGGAACACGCGTAGGTGTTGAAGTCTACGAGGTTCTTCCCGTTCCGCTTAGCCCTGTTCTGGATCTCCCGAATACTCTCACCTACAATAGCATAGGTGGACGCGTATCCGGGTCCGTTACCCTGATGGGCCGGAAACAACTGATGATACACGGTGCTCTTCGCCAACCCCGTACTCTTGTGAGCCCATTCGATGAAATCCCTCAAGGACTGCTTTCCGGAGTTGATGCGAGCATCGCCGATAACCCTGAGGAATCGTATTATTCTCCACATCCAGGTGTAGAACTCGTACTCTTCTGCCCAGACTTCCAGCCCGCCTCGTTTCTCCAAGAACTGGAAGAGCGCTTTCTCGTCGTTGCTCAGCTTCTTCCCAGTTTTCAGCTTGTCCATGACCTCTTGGAACTCGATTTCTCGATGGAAAGAGATTCCCTCGGAGAGGGCAGCCGATAACGGCGTGAACAAGACCTCGGTCAGAGTTGGTTTCGCGGCATATGCGGTTGCGGTGTTGGATGCGTGGACGCAGTGGCCGTATTCTTCATGGACTAGCCCGTTCAGCAATTCCCCCGGTACCGTGCTAGGGTCCCTTTTTGGGTCGGTGGTGATCATGAAGATCTCTTTGGGATTGTTTGTGAAGCTGTCGTAGAAGAAAGCGCCGGCGCTTGGAAAGATCGCCGACAAGTATAGCGGTGTCTCGATGACCTTTGTTTCGTACTTCGGATTTATCCGGACAATATCCTTGTTCACAACCCGTTCCGTCCGCTTGCGCAATTCGCCTAGGAACGGCAGTATCTCGGTCTGCTTTACAGATCTCTTCGCTGCTATGGCCTTGGAGACGTCCTCAGCCCTCGCTGCAACACCGTACTTTTTCGCGAGTCTCTGAGTTGTCCGCTTGAATCTCGGAAACTCTTTCTCCAACCACTTGAGACCCTTAGCCTCCACCTCGTCAGGCGACTCCGGATAGTCCCATAGGCGTCTCAACGCTTGCGCGTAGATCTTTTCGCGGCCAAGATCCGCGCCTTCTCTCTTGATTATCTTGTAGACTTCGTCAAAGCCCTGGTTCTTGAATCCCTTTACTCGGAAGATGGACGAGTATTTCCTCGTAGTTTCTGCAAGATCATCCAATAGCGCCTTCAGCTGCTTGTCCGTTGTCTCCTTCTTGATCGTCTTGATTATCTCAAGAATACCATCGCAACGAATTAGCGTCAGTAGTCTGAGCCCGGTCGGCCATTTCTTGTGGGAAGTCTCTTGGGCAGCTGCTTGCAGTGCTCTGACTGCGTATCGCGTGAGTGGTTTCAGGTGGCTTGGAATGATTCCTTCCTTGATCAAGTATCCGAAAAACGCGGAAAGAACCCCGTCGGGGTAGGTCTGAGGCTCTTGAAGAGCGAAGCCGGCCGCTAGAGAATCCAGGACTTTCAGCTGTAAATCGTTCTCGGCTTTGAGCCGGAGCTCTTCAGTTCTCTTAGCGATCCTTTCCAGATTCTTTCTTGATGGGATGAAGAGCTTGCCAACATATTCGTTCACGCCTTGAAGATATGTAGTGGCTGGATCGGATTCCTTGGCGAACTCGAAAATCTCGGCTTCAACATCCGACGCCGGCTTGGGTACTGGCAAGTGTCATGCAATCCTCGTATATGTTTAGCAATCTCAACCGGACACTCTACTACTTAATACTAGCCGAAAAATCAGTCTGATTCCCATCTTAAATACAGACGAGGACAGTCGAAATCATACACCTTGCCTAAGACATCCCGTTCAACCACTACACGTAATTCTAGAAAGAAACTGGCAAAACGGGGTATGCGGACAACTAATCAACGAGTGTCTTCCGAGGAAGCGATCAAGGCCGGTGAACAGATCGCCATGGCTGCGTTCGCGTCCAGCCTCAAGCTAGCAGCGGCTTTCGGCACTGCGGCCGCCAAAACTGCGGGACTCGCCTTGGCTTCTTTAGCGTCGGGGGCCGACAAGTTCTCGAAACTTGTGAAAGAAGAGGCTTTACGATCGAATGACGCAAGATCTGCAATCTCGACTCAATCTGACTCGAACACGCATCGAGCCAAGAAGAGTGGGCTCCGGCGAAAACCCGCGCGGTCCTAGCGGTCGTTTGGACTTGACATGTACATTTGGCTTGTTCCCATTTGTTTAGAAGCTTCAAGGGATTTTTGGACAACAGACGGTCTAAGAAGGCTCAAGAGGGCAGCGCCAATTATGGTAGCCCCAACTATCAGGATGGTCCGCTCGACGGGATAGACGAGGAAGATCGCAGGCCAGAACTTCAGAGCGGTTTTGGTATAAACTGTTGCGTAGAGCAACCCACCGGTCAGATGCTCTATCATTGTCCCAGTAAATGCTAGAACGGCCATGGGCCTCACAAGACTGGCGTAGTGGTGGGTAGTAATCTTGGTCGAGAGATTCTTGGTCAACGGTGAGACAAGAATGATCAAGGCTGCGAGATGCATCCATATGTACGGAATGGGAGGACTGAGTAGTGAGCTTCCTACGAAGATGCTCGTGTAGGGGTTGATGATGAAGAGAGCGATCGTGATCAGAAATATCAGCGCGGCCTCTGTCCTTCTGCCGCGTACTGCTAAGCTGACCAGCGTTACGTTGAGGGCGCCTGGAAGAAAGTCCAGCCCTGCAAATTTTATCGGATTCCACGGGAAGAGTGATGCGACCATCGTCCCTGTGAAGACCGCGACGATACCATAGGCTGGCTCTAGTAAGATCCCGATGACGGGAGCAATCATTCCGGCGGCGGTTATGGTCCCATTGATTCCGATCAATTGATCGATTGGAATGGCGCGGAACACGACGTAGACTGCGGCGAGCGTCGCGGTCAGAGTTAGTTTTCTCGTGTCTGTATTGTAGCCCAAAGATTTCAGTTACTGGTCGCCCTTCTCCAGTGATTCAAGCAATGGATTCGCCAGCCGCTGTAGCTTAAGGATGCTTATTCCAGTTTGGTCAGAGATTCTTCGAAGGTCCTCATACTCTACTTTGAAGCCGACGACTCGCCCTTTTCTATCCTCGGCTATCTTAGCCCCGACTTGATGGGTCTTACCTCTGATCCTCAGCTGGATCGTTCTGCTTGTTCTTGGGGAAATGTGGCGATTGACAGGAACCTCTCTCACTCCAAGGGTGCCCGTCTCGGCGATAAGCACTTGCGCAAGGTCCTCCGCGTCGTCCTTTTTCGCAATTACAGTGACGACGTGCCCTGGCCGATTTTTCTTCATGTAGACGGGGGTTATCGTCACGTCTCGGGCCCCTTGAGCCATGAGCCTCTCGGCCGCTCGCCCTAGGATCTCCCCGGTCACGTCGTCGATGTTTGTTTCGAGTATCACCATTTCATCGTGGGAGTGTGGGGTCTGAATGGTCTGTCCTGCCGTGATTCGCAGAATATTCGCTACTCCATCGATATTCTTCGAGCCTGCGCCATACCCAACCATGTCGGGCCGAAGAGCTGGATGAGATTGAGAGTACTTCCCAACTAGATTAACAGTTATCGCGACGCCGGTTGGAGTGCTAAGCTCTTGGTCTCCAAGACCGCGTAACATGGGAAACTTGCGGACTCGAAGAATCTCAGCCACGGCCGGGGGTGGGTTCGGATATGAGCGACCGGAAAAATTAGAGGTCCCTCCACCAACTGCGACCGGCGTTGACCACCATGTTGCATTTGCGAGCCCTAGTTCCTCTGCTAAGAGGGCGACTCCTAATATATCGATGAGTGTGTCAGCCGATCCCAGTTCTTCAAGCTCTACGTCTTTGGGTGAGTGGCCGTGGACCTTGGATTCTGCCTCCAGCAATGTCTCGATCGTAGAAACCGAGAACTTGTAGCCCCAATTCGACAATCCTAGCTTTCTGGCACTTTTCTCGGCAGAGCCGAGGAGCACGCTTCCTTTGCGTCTGACTTCTTTCTCGTCGGATTTGATCGTTACAAGATATGCGCCGATATCCCCTCGCTCGACTCTTCGAGCGTCAACCTTTACGCTTGCGGTTCCAGGCGTATTTTCCGCCACCACTCTCGCTATTTTTCTTAGAGTTTCGACTCTTCCTCCGATGCTTACCAGCGCGCCGAGATACTTGTCCCCAGACACCCCGGAAGAATTTGCGTCGATGACTACAAGCAAATTGTCGAGGGCTTTCAACTGTCAGGGTCCTAGAGTCGATTGAGCGAAGAAGAAGTATTAATCAACCTATTCAGACAGTTTGCCTGTTCAGCCTTGGAGTCTTCAGCCGAAAACCTCTGCGTCTATGGACTGGGTGAATGCCCTGTCCTTACGGTGATGGGTGATAAGATGAAAGCCATGGAGCAACGGTCGAAGGTTCTCCCGCAAGATCCCGGAGCCGCGGCTATGAGCCAGATGATCCAGCCACTTCTCCAAATGAACGCCAACGTTTACGCAATGCTCCCAAGCTTCTGCCCCAACTGTCCCAAACGGATAGTTGCGATCGAAAAAGAGTTAGCACAGCTGAGAAAACCCGTAAAATAAGGTGGTGGGCACCAGTATTCTGGACCCTAAAGGAATCCGACTAGGTCTTTTCCCACTGGCAGAAGTTGCTAGCGGTCTCCAAGTTGCGGTTAATCGCCACTTCCGCTATCGACTCTGCATCCCGGGCCATCTGGCCAACGTCCCAGATGATCGCTCGCAACCCTACCGCAAGGTTGACCTCTTTCACACTCCGCATCACGTCAGCGGTCAATGACCTTTCCAATGCGTCACATGCTCCGACCCGCTCGATACATTCGTTGGATTTCTTCAAGTCGCCTTTCATTAGCGCGTTGAACGAATCCTCGATCAGCGACCGGACTTTGTCGCTTAGGTCTAGCAGGCCCTTTGTTATCTTAGGATCCACCCCCTTCGCTGTCCCTTTCAGCTTCTGGGATTCCAACGCAACGTGGCTTGCCGAGTCAGCCATCCGCTCGAGACTCTTAGCAATCACTCTGTTGCCCACAACATGCATGGGTCCCTCGATACCTACCTCCTTGGCCACCCTCCTGTCGAGCACGGCGAGCAGCAGCTGGCGTATGATCATCCAGTAGATCCGATCCGCTTCTTCCTCCATGTGCACCACCTCGTCAGCCATTGCCACTCGGCCTTCGACGACTGACTTCACTGCCTGCTCCAACATCGAGCTGAGAATTATCTGGAGCCTACGCATCAACCCATAGATTGGAAACTTGGTCGGATCAACGAAACTCTGCAATGTTACAGATTTCAGATTCTGCTCAACGATCCCTAGACCCGTCAATCTCCTGCTTACCCCGCGTACCTCCTCCAAGTGGCGAGACGACAACTCCTTCTTGGAAACGATCTGGATCGTATCATGACCTGTGAGATAATTCGCTGTGATGATCCGGGTCAGTAGGTTTGGACTGTCACACAAGTCCGCGTCGATAATGTACCTGAAGCTCTCTCGCTCCCTCGTCAAGCCAGGATAGACGGTGATTCCGCCGTCGGACTCGCGTCTGAAACTTACAATATCTCCCTGCTTCAGACCAACTTCTTCCACCCAGTCCTTGGGAAGAGAGACTATCAGAGTAGAGTATCCGACTTTCTGGACTTTTCGAGCTTCCATCATGAGGGACATAGTGTATATCCTCTATACGGGCCGTAAGAGGAATCTCAAATATATACTTGAGCTTCAGCGTACAACATGTCTATACTGAGAGCGACGGATATTGTCAAAGGCGTTGTCCAACCCTGATCGTTTGACTCACCGTTCATGGGCGATAATAGATACGTTCGCTCGCCTCCCTCGGAAAAATCGTAAGAACAAATTCAGATCCGGAAAAACAAAGCGCGAAGGAAAAACAGGAATTCTTATTTCGCAAAATTTGCGACTGGGCAGATATCGCGCCCTACCGATAGACCCGAGCGCGCCAGACGCCGTTTTCTACATGTACTTTTTCAGAGTATCTTCAATCCGCGCCTTCGGCACCGCACCCACAATCTGGTCAACTGGCTTCCCGTTCTTGAAGACGAGCAGGGTCGGAATAGCCATTATGTCGAACCTACCGGACGTCCCGGGGTTCTCGTCGGTATTCAATTTCCCAAAAGCCACTTTCCCCTTGTACTCCTTGGCAAGTGCATCAATGACCGGGGAGACCAGGCGACAGGGTCCACACCAGGGCGCCCAGCAGTCCACGAGTATCAGAGGGTACTTGGAGACGAAGGAGTCGAAGCTGGAGTCGTCGACCTTTACCGGCGCATCAGGTGAATCCGTCATATTGATTTCAAGACCCGGTCTGCCCGCTCCGATATATGCCTGACACCATAAGCATCCGTAGAGCTATTGACTCGCTCTCAGTCCGAGCTTGTTCCAAGTGTGCTTGAGTCCGCTGCCCCGCCTTTTCCGGTACCGTGGCAATGCGGACAATAGACGCTCTCAGGCTTGCCCGGAAATATTTCCTTGGTCCAGCGGCCGGTCCCGACGCAGTACGAACACTCCGGATCCGTAGATGTGCTCGTCGTTCTTGCGGCTGAGATGGTTGACATCTATTAGTCGATAACCGGTTTACTCGTAAGCTCTACCTGTCTCTTTCCCTTCATCAATCGGGAGACCCATAAGACCCCTGCGAGCTCTAGCTTCATCAAGCCAGTGTTGAGCTCTCTGAAGCTGACCTCTCCAAAGTTCGACTTTAGCTCTTTCTGCAATTCCAAATCCGTCATGGACCCCTTCTTCTCTAAGATCTCGACTATTGAGAGGGACATGGGCCTGGGACTCCAAACCTTGCTCAGTGCCAGAGTCACCAGAAATGGTATGCCTCGTACAATCTATGTTATCGGGACCGGTGCCCGTTCCTTCTTGAACCTCTTCGTAAAGCCCTGATACCAGTTCTCCATGTCAGGCGTAACTGAGGGCCGGACCCGCTCCAGAGCATCCCGGAAGTCTTCTATCGTAACGCTTTTCGTATCGATATCTCGTCGGAGAGATATCAGTCCCGCCTCCCGCGAGACTGCTTCAAGGTCCGCGCCTGAATAGCCTGCCGCCTGTTGGGCGATATGCTCCAAGTCGACATCCCTGGCCAGGGGCATGTTTCTGGTATGAATTTTGAGAATGTTTAGCCTGGTTGTGTAGTCTGGTGCTGGAACGTAGATTAGACGGTCGAATCTTCCGGGGCGTAGAACTGCTTGGTCGATGATGTCGGGCCGGTTAGTCGCGCCGATTATGACAACGTTGACGAGAGACTCGATCCCATCCATCTCCGTCAACAGCTGGCTTATCACTCGCTCCGATACCCCGCTGTCCCCGAAGCCCATTCCTCTCCTAGGGACCACAGAGTCAAGCTCGTCAAAGAACACGATTGATGGGGCGGCGGTGCGGCCTTTTCTGAAGACTTCGCGTATCGCCTTTTCCGATTCGCCTACCCACTTACTGAAGAGTTCAGGTCCTTTGATCGAGATGAAGTTGGCCTCGCTCTCCGTCGCCACTGCTTTCGCGAGCATGGTCTTGCCGCAGCCTGGGGGTCCAAAGAGGAGAATACCCTTCGGCGGTCTTATTCCAACTCTCTTGAAAACCTCAGGCTTCTTGATCGGCCACTCGACAGCCTCCTGAAGTTCCTGTTTGACCTCGGTCAGCCCACCTACATCTGCCCAGTTGACCGATGGAACTTCGATGTAGACCTCTCGCATAGCGGTCGGGGTGATCTCTCTGTACGCGTTCGTAAAGTCCTCAATGTTTACCTCCATCTTTTCCAGTATGCCCGTCGGTATCCTCTCCTCTTCGAGATTGATCTCGGGGAGATACCGTCGTAGCGCCTTCATAGCGCCCTCTCTACATAGAGAGGAAATGTCCGCGCCTGTGTAGCCGTGGCACATGTCTGAGAGCCGATGCAGGTCAACGTCAGACGCAAGCGGCATAGTTCTAGTGTGAATCTGGAGGATCTCGTACCGTCCCATCTTGTCAGGGACGCCAATCTCAATCTCCCGGTCGAAACGTCCAGGTCGTCTCAGCGCAGGGTCTATCGCGTTCGGTCTGTTGGTTGCACCGATGACGATAATGTTTCCTCGCGCTCCCATTCCATCCATCAGAGACAGCAGTTGTGCGACAACTCGCCTCTCCACCTCTCCAGTCACTTCTTCCCGCTTCGGTGCTATCGCGTCCATCTCGTCGATGAAGATGATGCTCGGAGCAGTCTCCTGCGCCTTCTGGAATATCTCGCGCAGTCTCGCCTCCGACTCGCCATAGAATTTCGACATTATCTCCGGTCCGGATATGACGTAGAAGTTTGCATCTGACTCGTTGGCGACAGCCTTTGCCAGCAGGGTCTTTCCGCATCCAGGCGGACCGTAGAGGAATACGCCTTTGGGAGGTTCGATGCCTAGTCGTTGGAAGAGTTCGGGATGCCTCAGCGGAAGCTCAACCATCTCCCGAATCCTCTGGATCTCGCTGTGTAGGCCTCCGATGTCCTCGTAGGTGACGATTGGTATGCCCTTCTTCTCGGGGGTGGGCTCGCTCATCACCTGGACGACGGTCGACTCTGTGATCTTGACTGGCCCGTGCGGCCGGGTCCTCGTTGCAATTAGTGGAACTGCGCTACCGAAGATGCTGAGAAGGGTCATGTCTCCTTCAACGAAGGGCATGTCCATGAAGCGGCGCTTGACGAATCCGACAAATTCCTCGTCCACGCTCAATCGGACATCAGTGGGAGCGAAGACTATTGTCTGCGAATCCTTGACTTCAGCCTTTTTGATCGTGATATACTCGTTTAGGGCGACTCCTGCGTTTCTTCGGAGGAGCCCATCCATCCGGACTATTTCCTGGCCCTGATCCTCAGCGTATGCAGGCCAGGCGATCGCTACGGTGGTCCGTTTTCCATGCACGTCGATGAAGTCGCCAGCGGTTATGGCGAGCTTCTGCATGGTCTCATTATCGATCCGGACCTTCCCGTGTCCCACATCTCGCTGTTTGGCATCAGCGACTCTCAACTGCACCTCTTTTGGCACGGTCATTGTATCAACCCCTTGACGCTATTATTTGAGAGAGAGTTGGGGAGAAGCTGGGTGGCCCTTGTCGGTAAATTGGTCCTAACCTTCGATTTCATTTGGTTATTGCCCCTCAAAAGACTTATCGTCTTCATTAATGGAATTCGTCTCTTTCAGTAGCCTCCGGGTGGCTAAGGACAACAAAAGGAAGCTCCCGAGACCGAGGGGCGAGAGACTGTAGCCTTTACTGCCCTTGATGACCAGCTCTCGCCGAGAAGACTTGCTGACAAGATCGGAAATGTATTTTGGATTGACGGCGACCTTGAGGAGTTCGGTAAACGAAGCCGAATTGTTGCAGTCCTTGACCATGTGGCTGAGCATCTGGACGCGCCGTTTGTTCGAGAAAAAGTCGCATATATCGCACAAACTCTCGATGTCAGCCTCTGATTCCCCTAGTTCCTTCATTACAAGCTCTTTGACTCTCGGTTTCCATTCGCTCTCAGAGAGCGGAAGATCGAGTAGGACTCGGTCTTCGTTCTGAAGCGTAAATCTTAGGCCCATCGTTGCCTTACGAGAGGAATTTTTTCCTATTTAAGATTCCTGTTACTTAATTACCAGACGGTAAGTATTACGCTATTCGACGAGAAACCATTACCTGAACTTCGCTGACTCCGTCAGTCTGCTTGAGCAGGTCCTCAACCTCATCCATCCGTCCTTGTGCCTCTTCGGGCACCAGCACGTGAGCGATCAGCGCAACAAGGCCGAAGGCGACGGGCTCTTCTTCGTACTTATAGATTGACGCTTTTCCTTCCAGGGTCTTCCGCACTCTATCCTTTAGGAGGTTCATGTCGGTCGTCGTGTCAGAGGGAAAGATCTTGATGGAGACTAGTACTTTGGTCAATTGGATCTTCTCTATGGTCCGGTGAAACCGCACTTTGGACACTTGTAGGGTCGGCCAAAGCCCCGGCATTTTTCGCATCGCCAGATGATTACTTCGCCGCATTGTGGGCATGGAAAGTGGACAGCGCCTTCGCGGGGGAGTATCATGCGTCCGCACCAGTTGCAGCTGGGCATTCGAACTGTACGGACTTCAGTGGTCGTCATGACCCGCGATCGGGGACGAGGGCTTAGCGGGATAATATGTCTTCGTCCAAACGGGATTCCTCCGGCCTCTTATCCAGTCTGAGTGTCTTGAATCTTGGAAATCTTACCTTTCTGTCTGATGTGATGTTGGCGTACAATATTTCGCAGACGATGCTCGGCTTCACCCAGGTTATTGGGGAAGGGGCTTCGACTGGACCAATGATGACAGGTTTCTTGACGACTAACCGGTCAAGCATGGTTTTTATCTCGAGCAGGGTCTTGTCGTCGAATCCCCCGCCGACATTTCCTATGTGGACGAACTTTCCGTTGTCATCGTACATTGCCATGACTAGTGAGCCGAAGGTGGCTTTTCTCATTCCCTCGCCTTGGGTATAGCCGACCACGACAGCGTCTAACGTCTTGGAGCCCTTGCTCTTTGTCCAGAAACTGCTTCGGACTCCTATTAGATAGGGCGAGTGCTTCTCTTTGCCGATAACTCCCTCAAAACCCAGCCTGAGCGCTTCCGCATAGTATTGACGGCCCTTCCCTTCGATATGATCCCCATAAAGAAGATGCGGGCCTTCCTCGATCAGGTCTCCCAGAGTATTCTTTCTGTTCTCCAATTGATCCTTGATGAGGTCTTTTCCGTTCAGGTGCAGGAGATCGAACGCGACATATGTGACGGGGTTCGCTTGACGAGCGGTCTCGACTCGCTTGGGATCCTCTATGCCAAAGCGGTTCTGTAGCTTGCCGAAGTCGGGAGTGCCTTTCTTGCTGAATACGACAACTTCTCCGTCGATGATCGCCTTTTTCGCTCCGATTCCTTTCGCGGTGGTTTGAATTTCCGGATAGGAGATGGTTACGTCACGGAGGTTTCTGTTTTGGAGCTCTAGTTTTCCGTTTTGTAGAAATAGTAGGGCTCTGAGTCCGTCCCACTTTAGCTCGAAAAAATGATTGTCTGAGTCGAACGGGTCACCGGTCTTCGCCATCATTGGTTTGATGGGACGCTCGTGGAAGAGCGTCATCGCCTTTCTTGGGCTTTGATACTCGCTTTGAGGGCTTCCATCAGGTTCTTTGTCGGTTTGATCTCGGGAACTCGCAGCTCGACGACTTCTTCTTTGCCCTTCATCTTGGCTTCGACGAGCTTCATCAGCGCTTCCTGATATCTGTCGCGGTACTCTTTGAAGTTGAAGGGTTTCTTCATTATCTTGATCAATTGACTTGCGAGCTCAAGCTCCTCCTTCTCGACCTCGGGCGGTTTCTTGAGTTCGGGAAAGTCTCGGGGGGTCCTGACCTCGTCCGCGTAGTGTAGTGTCGTCATGAGTATCGCTCCTTCGTACGATCTCAACGCGATGAGGTGTTCCTTCTCGTGCATAACGACGCGGCCTACGCCGACCTTGTTGTTCTGCTCGAGTGCTTCTCGCATTAGATAGTAGGGCTTCTCTCCGTGTTCGTCGGGGATCAAGTAGTAGCTATTGTCGTAGTAGACCGCGTCAAGCTTGTCGGCGTCTACGAACTGGAAGACTTCGACGAGCCGGCCAGATTGTAGTTCTAGTGCTTCGAGTTCTTTGGGTGTGATGATTATGTATTTTCCTTTCTGGACCTCGTAGCCTCGCACGACCTCGTCCCAAGGTATCTCACGACCTTCCTTCGGGCAGACGCGCTTGAAGGAGAGGGGGCTCTTGTCTTTGGGGCACATTAGGCGGAGCCCGGTCTTGTGTTCTGAGATGGCTCCGTAGGTCTTGACTGGGATGCTGACTAGGCCGAAGCTGATTGCGCCTTTCCATATTGGTCTGGGAGGCAACTTGTCATCTTCTGAGGTGTCGCGGGAGAAGATGGCTTTTCTAGTCTACTCGGATAAGAGTATTGCTAGACGTGTAGCTTGGCTGAGTGAGGGTTTCTTTGAAGAAGACGATGGAGATTGTCGAGGTTGATGGTCGGAAGATTAGTCTCTCGAATCTTGACAAGCTGATGTGGAAGCGGGAGGGAGTGACGAAGGCTGATGTGATCCAGTATTACTTGGGCGTGGCAGATCGGATGGTCCCTCTCATCAGAGACCGGCCGTTGATGCTGAACCGTTTTCCTCACGGTGTTCCGGGGAAGTCGTTTGTTCAGAAGGACTGGCCGAATCATCCGAGCTGGGTCAAGATTGCCAAAGTACGCTCGCACAGTCTCAACAAGTTTGTCCGACACGTTGTCTGTAATGATAGGGCGACCTTGGTCTGGCTGGCGGACATGGCATGTTTGGAGATTAACCAGTTTCTCTCGTCTGCTCCAAAAACCGACTGGCATGATCTGGTCTTGGTTGATCTTGATCCGTATCCGCCTGCAGAGTTTGAGGATGCGGTGGAGATTGCAACGGTGGTGCATTCTGCGCTTGTGGAGATGCGGCTGCGTCACATGATCAAGACTTCGGGGGCTGATGGTTTCCATTTCCTGATTCCGGTCGTGCCGAAATACTCGATCGAGACGATTCGGAGGTTTGTTTTGTTGCTTGGGATTTTGTTGGAGGATCATGTTCCGAAGAAGGTGTCTACGTCTAGGAATCGTGCTGATAGGATTGGGAAGGTGTATGTTGATTTCTTCCAGAATGGGTTGCAGAAGACTGTGGCGGCTCCGTTTACTCTGCGGCCGGAGCCTGGGGCGCCTGTCTCCTTTCCGCTGGATCCGAAGCGGCTGAGTACTCGTTTTCAGCCTGTTGACTTCAACATCCGGACGGTTCCGGGGTTGTTGAAGCGGGAGGGTGTTCCCGTGTTTGATCCTCGTCCTGATCAGTTGTTGGAGCCGGCGTTTGCTGAGATGGGTGTGAAGTTGTAGGTGGGTTTGTGGTGGGCCCGGAGAGATTTGAACTCTGTCGACTGGACGTCGTCCGGGTTCACGACCCCACGATTATCAGTCGTGTGCTCCTTGGCGTTGCTTCTTGCAACATAACCGTGCTGAGCTACGGGCCCACTGGTTTTTTGGGCTGGGGCTTGGACGCGTATTAACATTTTCCGGGAATTGTTCGGGCCGTGGTTGGCTAAAGTCTTAAGATGTGTGTAGGGAACGACGGTTTTGGGGCCGGTAGTTCAGCCTGGTATACTGACGAACGTCAGGCCGTAGAACGTTCGGTTCGCATAGGCGTTCTGCCTGGGACGACCGAAAGGCCGCGGGTTCAAATCCCGCCCGGTCCACCAGATGAGCCGTAAAAGCGTGAAGGACTTTTCTTGTTTTTAGGTACCCCCAGGGGGGTCGAGGAAAAGATAACAGAAAAAAATAGTTAACAGAAATGAAAAGATAAGATGTAGAGGTGGATTCCAGAGCTGGAGAAACGAGAAGGAAGAGACTTGGCAATGGGAGAGCAGATTCTGTGTCGCGGGACTCGCGCGCATACCCTTTTTTTCCTGGAATGCGCCTAGTGATTAGACCTTAACAAGGTCCCGTCAACATCCATTATCGCATATCACCGTTACCCAGCCGATCTTATCATTGAGGTGGCAGCCAGGTTGTTTTCTAGCCGTTTTCCAGGGGACTTCTAGGGTACGCCTGCTCGTCTGCGATCGAGTTTCTGAGATCAGGAAAACTACGTTTTCTACTCTATTTGGTAGATTTGTAGTTCGATAGGCGTCTCTACATGACGGCGCGGGGAGACTCCAGAGAACGTTGAGTTGAAAACCAGACTCTGGCACCGTTTCACTCTCCGTTCCAATGCTCAGTTCCCCCTTCCGTTAGTCCTAACCAATGTGCAAGTCGATTTCTCAGGATATCCCATAACCGATTTATCATCGCTGGAAAGAATGGAATCACAAAAGTGTCGTCCCAGAAGCGGCGAAGGCTGGCCGCGATCATGTTCACCGACGTGGTCGGCTACACACTGCTAGGACAAAGGAACGAATCACTCTCGCTATCGCTGCTAGAAGACCAGAGAAAACTGATCAGAAACTCTCTAAACCGTCACAACGGAAGAGAAGTGAAGACTATTGGAGACGCATTCCTCATCGAGTTTCCAAGCGCCCTGGACGCGGTCAAGTGCGCCTATGATATTCAGAAAACGGTTAGAGAACTCAACGTCTCACTGACCGAAGACAGACGAGTCCACCTCAGAATAGGAATACACCTCGGCGACATAGTCGAGTCGGAAGGTGACATCTCTGGCGATGCTGTCAATGTTGCGTCAAGGATCGGACCATTCGCGGAAAACGGAGGCATCTGTCTGAGCAGACAAATCTACGACCAGGTCCAGAACAAATTCGAACTGGCACTCACGAGCCTCGGCGCCAAGACCCTCAAGAACGTCAACACGCCGATCGAACTGTACAAAGTCGCGCTACCCTGGCAGGAAGAGAGGATATCCCCACCTGCTAAGCTGGATAAGAAGCGGATAGCCGTTCTCCCGTTCGCAAATATCAGTCCCAATCCTAGCGATGAGTATTTCTCTGATGGCATGACCGAAGAGCTCATCGCAACCCTGTCAAGAATCCGAAATCTAGGGGTAATAGCACGAACTTCTGTAATCAGATACAAGGGCCTAACCAAACCAGTCGTCGAGATCGGCCGAGAACTCAACGTAGGAACGGTGCTCGAGGGCAGCGTTCGAGTCGCGGGCAAGAAACTCCGAATAACAGCACAGCTCATCGACGCCGGGACGGAAGAACACCTCTGGTCAGAAACATACGACCGTAACCTCGAAGACGCCTTCTCTATCCAGAGCGAGATCGCGAAGAGAATCGCAAGGGCGCTAAAAGTCCGCGTTCTCCAGAGCGAGACCTTGCGTCTTGAGAAGAAGGCAACTGGCATACCTGAGGCTTACTCGCTTTATTTGAAAGGCCGACACTCACTAAACACGAGAACGGAGAAAGGGCTGAAAGATGCGATCCAGAAATTCGAGAGCTCGATAAAACGCGATCCAAAGTTCGCCCTCGCGTATACGGGGTTGGCTGATGCCTACTCCATCCTCGCTTCCTACTCCCTAGAATACGTTCCACCAAAGGAAGGTTTCCCAAAAGCCAAGACAGCGGCAGAGAAAGCACTCTCATTGGACGAACACCTCGCCGAGGCCCACGCATCGCTCGGCCTAGTCAAGTTCTACTACGAATGGGACTGGAACGGCGCCGAAGCAGAATTCAAGAAAGCTCTAGACCTGAACCCAGGCTACGCCCAAGCCCACCAGTATTACGCGGACTTTGTCAAATCATTCGGAAGATTCGACGAAGCCCTGGAAGAGATGAAGAAGGCTCTGACTCTAGATCCCTTATCTTACTCGATCAACACCGGAATCGGTCACGTACTATACCTCTCCAGACAGTACGACCTGGCCATAGACCAGTACCGAAAAGTTGTCGAGTCGGACCCCTCCTTCGTCCCAGCACGGCTCTGGTTCGGGAGACCCTACCTGCAGAAAGGCATGTTCAAGGAAGCCATCGAACAGGTCGAAGAAGCAGTCAAACTATCGCACGAGACTACCGTCTCGCTTGCCACGCTCGCGCAGGCATTTGCCTCGGCCGGTCGAATAGCTGACGCGAAGAAGCTGCTCGACAAGCTCTTGACGAGAGGCACTGAGCAGTATGTGCCATCTTACTGGATCGCGCTTGTTTACACAAGCATGGGAAACAAAGACGAGGCAATGAAGTATCTGGAGAGAGCATTCCTTGAGAGATCAAGTTGGCTTGTCTGGGCAAACGTCGAGCCGAGATTCGATTCATTACGATCCGATGCACGATTTACCTCTCTTCTAGCCCGCATCGGGTTCAAACCTGCTGAGAGCGTAAGCTAGCATGAAGTCAACGACAAGTCCTGCCCCGAAAGGCAAGTCTCCCTCCCAGGAGATAGACGCTATTATCAAGAATCAAGCTGATTGGCGGGGCGAGAAATTATCACTCCTGCGCGCTTTGATCAAGAAAGCCGACCCCGGCTTGGTCGAAGAAGTAAAGTGGAAGAAACCAAGCAACCCGATGGGAGTCCCGGTCTGGTCCCACGATGGAATAATCTCCATAGGGGATGCGCTCAAGAATGCTGTTAGGCTGACGTTTCCCAAAGGCGCTCAGATGAAAGATCCAAAAAAGCTCTTCAACACGCGCTTAGATAGCAACACAGTTCGCGCCATCGACATCCACGAGAATGACAGCGTCAACGATGTCGCACTGAAGAATCTCATCCGAGAAGCCCTGTCGCTGAACCAGACCAGGGAAAAATCCGTCTAGGAACCCAGCCGGGCAGATTCAAACCCGCCGAACCTGTGCCCGAGACCAGAGAAACCATCTCCAGCTAGCCGGAACGAGAGTACTGAAACTCTCTTTAGTCAATTCATAAGTCGAGCAATAACGAGCTATCATGATGGCAGGAGCAAGATGCCCGCGATGCAGCGCCGGAATCGGAACCGGATCGTCTTTCTGCCCGTATTGCGGCGCACAAATAGGCCAAGCCATGGGCCAACCCGCGGGACCGATGGGACAACCGATGGCACAGACTACGGGACCCGCCTATGGCACATCTTATGCTCAAGGAAGACTCGTCCCGCAGTTTAGTGGAAACTCGTACATAGTCGACCAGAAGATTCTGGCTATAAGAGACACTTTCGGCATCAAGGACCGTAACGGCAGCCTGCTCGCGTATGTGAAACAGCAACTAGTTAGTTTCGGTCCAAAATTCTGGTACGAGGACACGAATGGCCAGAGACTCGGCGAGATTCACGGCAAAGTTCTCACAATACGCCCAACCTATGAGATCTACAACGCGCAGGGACAGATGGTCGCCCAAGTGAAGAAGAAGCTGGTCTCGATTCTCGGCGAGAAATGGTGGATGGAAGACGCGTCTGGGCAGGAGATTGCGAAGATGAAGGGAAACATCTGGGAACACGACTACAACATCCAAGACATGTCAGGTCAGCGAATTGCTCAGATCCACAAGAAGTGGGTCTCAGTCAGAGACTCTTACTGCATCGAGATACTCAATACATCCATAGACCCATACATGATAATTTCCTACGCGATTAGCCTAGACCACAGCGAAAAGAAAGAGAAGCACTAGACAGCACGAGGAACCTTCACTCATTTTTTTCAGTTTGGAATCACGGTTTTCCGACGTGGAATTGTTCAGGTCCTTTTATTGCAAGTGTTCGTCCGTTGACGCGACCTAATGAGTCGCACTCAAATCTCTGATTCATTGGAGTCCTTGCACATGGAATCTGAACCAGTAATCACGGTTCAGCATCTTGTCAAAAGATACGGACAATTCGTTGCTGTTAACGATGTTTCCTTCTCAATAAAGGAAGGAGAGATTTTTGGAATCATTGGACCCAACGGTGCTGGCAAGACCACCGCCGTGGAGTGCATCTCCGGGCTTCGAGTGCCGGATTCCGGTTCAATCAGTATTCACGGGCTCTCGCCGCTGAAGGACAGGAACGTGATAAGGGGATTTCTCGGCGTTCAGCTCCAAGAGAGCGTGATGCCTCCGCGCCTCAAAGTGGGGGAAGCGTTGAGGCTCTTCGCCTCTTTCTATCCGAACCCAGCGGACCCGGATGGCCTGCTCGAGACCCTTGGGATTAGCCACGTCAAGAATTCCACATACAAGAAATTGTCTGGCGGTCAGAAGCAGAGGCTGTCGATAGCGCTCGCCTTGGTGGGAAACCCCAAGATTGCCATTCTGGATGAACTGACCACTGGGCTCGACCCGGAAGCGAGGCGCGAGACGTGGACACTCATAGAGAGCATCAGGGACCGCGGCGCAACCGTGATACTCGTGACCCACTTCATGGACGAGGCTGAGAGACTATGCGACCGCCTCGCCCTCATCAACCACGGCAAGCTCATAGTGCTGGACACGCCCGAAGCCATCGCGGCACAAGCGGGAGGAAAGAGAGTGCGCTTTGTTACGTCCAAGCCCGTCGACGACAAGACAATTTACGCAATACCTGGCGTGAAAGAGATAGAGAGGAAAGAAGCCTACGTTACCGTCATCGGTGCCGGCGACCTCGCAGCGTCCGTCATCGACTCTCTCACGAGGATCGGAGTGCACGTCTCTGACATTGAGGCGAGAGGAGGAAATCTTGACGACGCGTTCGTGAAGCTGACCAGGGACGACACTTCTAAGGTTCAGGAAAGACCTCAATCATGACTTCGACACTAGGCGACCCGAAGGACGGCCGATTCCAAGGTCACTTTGCGGAACTCCTCAAGGTCGAGGGAAAGCTCGCCCTGCGAGAACCAGCAGGGTTGGCGATGGGAATCGGTTTTCCAATCATCCTGCTCGTGATATTCGGCCTCATTGGAATAGCAGTCCCAGGGAACGTCGCTGGTACGGGCCACACAGTCTTGGACATTTACGTTCCAGTAATCATGGCTGTTGGATTTATTTCCCTTGGAATCAGTTCTTTGCCCGTTACCTTGGTGAGGTATCGGGAGATGGGTTGGCTGCGAAGAGTTTCAACGACTCCAACGCCTCCTTCAAGACTGCTCGCAGCTCAATTGACTCTCAACCTTGTGCTTGCCTTGGCGACAATCTTGATTGTCATCTTTGGAAGCGAATTAGTCTTCGGGGCGACGCTTGACGTAGGTATTCCGTATTTTGTTCTCTCAATCGTTCTCTCGATTTCGGTGATATTTTCTCTTGGCTTGGTTGTTGCGGCCCTGGCTCCATCACAGACCATTGCAAGCGCCTTGTCTGGAGGTTTGTTCTTTCTCTCGCTTTTCCTTTCGGGTCTCTGGATTCAGCCTGCCACGGTGGGTGGGCCATTGGCGACGATCATGTACTATTCTCCGTCTGGCGCGGCCGCTCAGGCCTTACTCTATTCGGTCTTCAATGCCGCTCCGCCGGTTACCGCTGTAGTTACGATGGTCGTTTACACAGGTTTCTTCGCATTCATAGCTACGCGTTACTTTCGATGGGAGTAACGCGTTTCCGTGCACGAGCCGACCCAGCTCGGATGCGCTCGGTCGCCCACGCCAGCGCGGATGTCTCAATCATGTCGAGGACCCGCGCTAGCGATCTACAAGGTACTGAGTCCTGAAGAGTTTAGCTAGGGTCATAGGCCCGAGTCTACCATAAACCCGTTAAACAAGCGCGACCTTCGGCGATGGTCGGGCGATGACTCATCCCGAAGGCTAGAGTGCTTGCTGAGTACAGTGCACTCGTTATTTGGACAATAGCGGCTATCGCGGTCGTCCACCTCGCACCAAGTTTCGTCTACGTGGTAGCCGTCTTCACTTTTGGGGCTATCATAGCAGCCTCATTGTTGATTGCCTGGGCCGCGGAAGCTTCTGAAGCCTCGATCAGCAGAGGACTAGCGCTGGCGATCGTGGCGATAGTGCAGACCATACCTGAATACTTTGTTGAAGGAACCATTGCATGGAAGGCGGGAAAAGACCCCGGCGTATGGCTGCACAATGTAATCGCCAATTTTACAGGCGCCAATCGACTTCTGACCGGTTTCGGCTGGCCCCTCATCCTTCTCACACTTATCATTCAGCGAAGGCGGAATCATCACCTTGGACCCTCGACGATAGCTCTGCGTAGAGAGCAGAGCGTAGAAGTGGTGTTCATGCTCGGGGCCTCGCTCTACTACATTTGGGTCCTAGTCCAGCAAGAACTGACGATATTCGACGCTGTTGTCTGGCTGGGAGTCTTCGTTGCCTACATGTGGATGCTCGCGAGACTCCCCCGAGGTAAAGAGGGTCCGGAAGAGCCTCTTCTGGGTCCGAGCCTCGCAATAGTCCAGATCAGGTCTACACGGAAGAGGACCGGAGCAATCATCGGTCTCTTTCTCTTCTGTGGCTTGACGTTCGTCTTGATAACTGACAGTTTTGTTACTTCGATCCAGGACCTTGCACAGATGTTCCTAGTGGGCCTCTTGGGTTCTGGAGCGGTATTCTTTACGATTCAATGGATCGCTCCTGTACTGTCTGAGTTTCCGGAGAAAGTGACTGCGTTCAACTGGGCCCGACAGGTTACGACAGCTCCGTTGGCTCTCTTGAATTTCATTTCATCTTCAGTAAACGAGCTAACTGCCCTTGTTGCACTGATTCCCATCGTGTATCTTGTTAGCAGTGGAGGCTTAGGATCGATTCCCCTTGGTCAGCTTCAGTGGATAGAGATTTTCTTGACCATGAGTCAGTCAATCTATGCTTGCGCGAGTCTCTTGGATCTGAAATATGATATTCAGAACGCGCTTGTTTTGCTGGCCCTCTGGGTCGTTTCTACGGCCATTATCGAAACCCGTCTAGTGGTTGGAGTTCTCTTTCTGGTTCTTGCTGCCTGGGAGACTCTGCGCAGCCGCGGCCATATCGTTGTCTTCAGCGCGTTCCGAGAGACCGTTAGGAGAAGTGTGCTCCGGAAAAGTTGAGCTTTCTCACGCCAGCTTGTTCAGAGTCTTCTCTACTTCAGTCTCGGCGTTGTCTGCTCTGATAAATATCGGCACGTTCTCCATTCCGGTTGCGATGAAACTGGAGAGGAGCCACTCGCCGGGAGCAAATTCAAGTGTCTTCTCAAGTATCTGCTTGTCGATAGTGAAAGTATCGCTCACCACAGTCCTGTCGTAGGGCCGCGGAAGGGTCCCCACGAAGTAGGTGTGCAACTGCTGGAGTGCATTCGTATTCAGATATGCTATTCTCTGAGTGGCAAGGCATCCGCCTAGACCATATTTTCGGCCTTGTCTGAGGAGGGTCTCGACCACCTTCGAACAGTCTTTGTCTATGCCGGATGAGCCTCCAAGGTCTGGGACGAATTCTTGGGCCTCATCGAACACGAAGAGTACGTACGGTTTGACTTTGAATGCCCGTTTGCGTCGGTAGAGAAACTCTCGGGCTAGGTCGACTACTAGCTCCTTGATAACATACGGGTCCGATATCGAGATACAAGTGAGACGAGTCTCTTTCTCAACAAGCTCTCGTATTGCCTCAATATCCAATCCTCCAGTCGTCCGCTTTTCTTTCTCAGCGCGTTTGAGGTTATCGATGAGCGTTAGCCGACTGGTAGCCCAAGCGTATACTCCGCTCCTGTCCGAGATCTTGTACTCGTCAACTGCACCGCGTCCCCATTCGTCGAGTTGTTTGATGAACTCCTCGTCGATCGGCTTGGAGTCGGTCATCCCATGCTCGGACTTGTAATCGACAACGTCTTGACGGATCCGGTCTAGCGCGTTGACATAGTGGGGCTTGTCCAGGCTCTCGTTTCGCTGCCTGTTGAGCTCTTCCACAATGTCCCCGTATGTCGGGACTTTAGATTCAGGTTTGAGATAGTAGGTGATTTTCTTCTGGCCGAAGATCCGGGCAAAGACCTTGCGCACTCGATCGTCCTCCTCGTACTCCCGAGGCTTGACTACACTGGCGTAGAACTGTTCTGCGTTTGTGACGGGGTTTTCTAGGATTATCCTGGAC
>Ga0137418_10000456_pt1 | contig 36389 bp, 29 predicted proteins | sample CZODoug3_1_2_16f_FD_122242 | JGI IMG/M metagenome (GOLD analysis project Ga0137418, IMG submission 122242) | Vadose zone soil fungal communities from Angelo Coast Range Reserve, California, USA - CZODoug3_1_2_16fungal (Hybrid Assembly) | ecosystem: Environmental > Terrestrial > Soil > Vadose... | reverse complement strand
TCTCCTACGAGACCCAGGCAATCGCTCGAAACAACGTTGCCACGCTCGACTCACGCATGAGTGACTTTCACTGCAATACCGGGTACATCACCTCGGCGCCACCTCCGCCAGCCAAGTCCAACATCGAGAGGTGCATCGAAGCATGCAAGGCAAACACGCATCGAACGCCCGAAAAGTGCCTTGACGCATGCAATCATCGTTAAGGACGCGAGGAGATACCTGATCGCTTGATTCTGGCCAAAGAAGCGCCACACACCATGCCACAAACTCGAGCGCCTATGACGGCGGAATGCGGGTTCCCAAGGGGTTATCTGGCCGGGAGTTTGTGGCAAAAATCTGGACTTCTCCTATGAAAACAGCGCTTCGGGTAGCTGATTCGTAAGCAGTAGGTCCCCCGTTCGAGTCGGGGCAGCAGCACCAGATATTCCACGCGCAGCGGCGATAGCCGAAGACCAGATCTACCGCATCTCTGCCGAAGAATGACGCACTCCTGAAACCGGCATCCGCGATGGCTGAGGTACGCGGTATCGGGCGCGCCCGGGTCATCTGTTCCCACCCACGGGAGTTTTCGCACCGCAGCAACCAGGGAGCGCGGATACTTCCCGAAAAACGCGGTCCAAGTAACAAACCTCCATTGAGAGCGGATCCGTCCAATGCCCGCTGGCGACCGTCCAGGGTCTGAACGTAGCCTGGCAGCTGAGTCATTTCGCGCGCTGGTCTACCGACATTTCCTTTGCGACTGGTTGTTTCGAGACGCCTCGCGCGGGTCGCGGTTGGAAGGGAAAGCGCAATGCGGTTCAACCGTCAAATGCGCCACTACCTACTTGTCTATCTGCGCCGATGGATCGCGGTGGTTGTCTACAGTTGCACCGTGGGCGCTTCGTTCGAGAAAGGCGCTATCCCTGAACTACGCAGCGAGCGGCTTTTATTTCCTGACCTGCGCTTCACTTGTAGTGGCAACGATGATCGTGCGCTTGTGGCTCGGCTTGAAGTACGAGTATGCCCGTCCGCGATCACCTCGACAGGGGAAGCACCTCGGCGGCCGTCACAACGCCTTGTCCACCACGACCGTGTATGCGGATTTGAAACATCGTTTTCCTTTCTTGCTATTCGGCGAGTCCCGGCACAGCCGCAGATGACGAACGCGGACCCTGGATGCCGGGCCTCACCTGAATCAGGGAATTATCATCGGTAACAGGTAGCTCTGTCATTTCAGCGGAACTTTGCTTTGTCATTCGCATCCTCGTATTTCCAAATCGGCGATGTTGGAAGCTCACGCGCTGCTCGCACGCACGGCCTGACCAACTCAATAAGTTGAAATTGACTCCCAGAAAGCACAATTGTGCCGTTCCGAAATCTCTGCGTCCGTAAACGTGGACAGCTTAGGGATCCTTTCCGACAGAACGCCTGCTTCGTTTGGATTGGCCGGCAAGCGCGGCCACGGGCTGTTTCCTTCCCCATTGGGGTTACCGGTTCTGGCGAAATTGGCCCAAGCTCTCACAAGCTCGTCCGAGAGTCGTTCCTGTAACCCGTCCAGCGGATGTGCAATACCGTCGGGTCCGCCGTGCCAGCCCGGAAACAGATACTGGATATCGCTGGTGTGATAGGCGAGCGGTTCGAACCCGGGCATTACCGGGAAGTACGAGGGCGCGGTGCGGTCGTCGAATTCATAGGCGTACAGCGGCACCTGCGAAGCGAGCAATCGGTTGGTATGCCGCTGCGCGCAGGCTGTCGAGTCCGTCCCGATCGCATCGAGCGCCAATTGCGGGCTGGCGTAATTGGCGAGCGGATAAAGCGCCTGTGCCTGCGCTTCGGTTCCCGGCGGATAGGACGGGTTGGTGCCGAAGGCGGCGATCCTGGCGTTGTAGGTCGCCTCCGACGCAGGCACGCGCGGCGGTCCGGAAAAATATTCCGTAATGCCAAGGCCGAAGTTTTGTTCGTCCTCGGTCCATCCACTCATGATGGGCACGTGATTGAAGTGGCCCTTTGCGATCGCATCGGTGAACCTCTCCGGCAAGACCGTGCCATCCTGAGTAATTTGGGTCTCGTAGCGGGACGCAGTGCTGGCCGTTCCCGACAGAGCAAAGATCTGTTGAGCGCTGATGCCGCGCAGACAGGCGGCGGTGGCGGCATCCGTGCCGGAGCCACAACCGGCCGCAACGGCGAGGGCTACGCCACGTGCTTCGGCCGTAGCGAAAGGCACCGGCTCGAGAACAACGCTTTGCAGAATCGCTCGGTGGAAAAGTCCTTTGGCAAGCGGCGAAATCACGTTCGACTCCGTGTCGACACAGCCCGCAGACTGGCCTCCGAGCGTGACGTTGCTCTTATCACCCCCGAAGTGGCGGATATTCTTTCTCACCCATCGCAGCGCCGCCTGCTGGTCCAAGATGCCGTAGTTGGAGAAGAGATGGCCTTCGGCATCGATCGCAGGATGCGACATGAAGCCTAGAAGACCCAGCCGGTAGTTGATGGTGACCACGACCGTGTGACCTTGTCTCGCGAGCTTGGAGCCGTCGTAGTCGTTGCTTCCACCGTCGACATTTCCTCCACCATGGATCCAGACCAGCACCGGAAGCGATTCATCCTCCCGAGGATCGAGGTCTGGGCTGTAGACGTTGAGATAAAGGCAGTCCTCATTGGCATTCGCCGGACCTGCAAACGGACCCAGCGTGGTGACCTGCAAACAGATGTTCCCGAACTGGGTTCCGTCCCGCACTCCCTCCCACTTGGCGGCCGGCTGCGGCGGCATCCAGCGCAGAGGTCCGATCGGCGGAGCTGCGAACGGGATGCCCCGGAATTCGAATACGCCATCTCTTTCGAATCCCCGGACGGCACCGTTGCCGGTCACGACGACCGGGCCATCTTCGTCTTCCGCCGCGGTTGCGACGCTCGTCGGCGCGCTACCCGCGAGCAGGAAGACCGCAGCAAGAGCCGGTGTCGCCAGTTGTCGTAGCGTCGCTTGCGCGCACCGATCGCGTGCTTTCCTCATCATGGTGGTCCTCCTTCGGGTTGTATCTTGCCGTTGCCGTTCGCGTCTTGCCGCGGCAGGCCGTGCCGAGTGGCTCGGGGTGGTCGCCCAGAGTTGCTTTTGTTCGGAACCGTTCAGTGTTGGGATTTCGCCAGCTCGAGTCTAGGAAAATAGTCCGAAATCTAGTGGAATGCTCCGCTTGTATGAATTTCGCGCAGGTGGTGGGAGAGGTTCCGGTGCATTTGCGGGCGTCGGGTAGGATTTCAGCTCCAGTGAGGGCGCGCACTCATTGCGCCGAATGACCGCCGATGCACTGGAACGCTTTGGCTACGAACCAAGGGGTCGAAAAGGTCGTCCGAGCTCACGGTCGAAGACTTGGCAGCAAGGCTCTGCCGTGCCGTCAGACGGTCCAGAGCGGCCGTGATGACGCGTTGGTCCGGTGGAGGGCTCGCCATCGAGGCCCCATCGCTCCCGGATCTGGCGAGAGCGATCGACTACGCGAAAAAGTGCGGGCGACTTCCAGGGGGCAAGTTTGTCGACAGGGTGCTGAAGGAAGGGCGGTGCAAGGGGTTCATAAGGGGACCGCTAGGCGGGCGGGCTGACAAGGAATTCGACGAGATCGCGGACCAGTTTGCCTGGGTCGTCGGAATTGTCGCCAAGGAGGCGGGGGAAAGCAGGGCAGAGGTCGCGGAAGTGCTGATCGCGAAGTTGAGAAAGGCCTCGGTATAGTCAATAGCAGGTCCGCATCCAACGTGTAGGCGCCATGGTCGAGCAGGCAGCAATTGTAAAGATTCTCGAGCAGTCTTCGGAGTCTGCGACCCTCGATTTCAAGTCTGGGTTCGGCGTTGGCGAGCAGGGGGAGTGGTTGGACATCATAAAGGACGTTGTCGCCTTCGCGAACTCCGGAGGCGGAACGATTCTCATCGGTGTCGATGGCGGGGGAAATCCGACGGGCAGTGATGTCAGGTCCGCCCTTTCGATAGACCCAGCGGACCTGACGAATCAGATCCACAAGTACACCGGAACTCATTTTCACGCCTTCGAAATCGTCGAATGCCGGAAGGGTGACCGGGAAGTCTGCGCGATCTGCATCGGCGCAGCGCGTATTCCGCTCGTGTTCTCACGTGTCGGAACGTACGAAATTGCAGGTGGGGGTGGAAAGCAGAAGAACGTGTTCTCCGTCGGAACCGTGTATTTCAGGCATGGCGCCAAGAGCGAGCCTGGGACTTCGGACGATCTGCGGCAATTCCTCGAGCGTGAGATCGAGGCGACGAGGCGCACCTGGCTCGATGGAATCGCCAAAGTAGTTGAGGCACCAGCCGGGGCTCGAATTGCCGTCATCGCTCCTGAGGCGCAGCCAGCAAACCCATCCGGTGCGGTTTCTCTGCGCCTTACCAACGATCCGACCGCTCCAGCGTATTACGCGGTTCCAATCGATACGACGCACCCCTTTCGCCAGAAAGAGGTTGTCCGGGAAGTGAACAAGGCCCTGGCGGGCCGGAAGGTAATCCATCAGGGCCACATCTTGTGGATTCGCCGAGCACACGCAATTCAAAAGGACATCAGCCTCTGCTTCACGCAGAACTTCGCGTCGCCGCGCTATAGCCAGGCGTTCGTTGATTGGGTCGTTCGGAAATTTGACGAAGACGCGCAGTTTTTCGAGAAGACAAAAGCGCAGTACGACGCGATGAAGATTAGCAAAGCGAAGATAACTGAAGGCGCTGACGTCGTCGTAGGCGTGGGCCATGTTGGCCCGGTGGGTTGATGCTGCATCAAGTTTCCGGCGGAAACTGATGGGCTTCGAGCGACAGTTATAGCTAGTGCCGCCGGAGACTGCGTGTGAAGGGTCTTCTACGGGGTGAAAATGAACCGCAACGACTCGGTTGCCGTGAAAAGATCGAGGAGGAATTGCACGTCCATCTCGCGCGTCGCTAGCAAATGGACGTCCGATTCCCAGTCACGAAGAATGACGAAGTGAACCTTCGATCCGTCGAGAGCGGCGAACGCCTTGTCGAGCTCGACCTTGTTTTGTTTGATGCGCGTCGAGACCCAGGTTCCTTGTAGCGTTGCTGCCGGGCTTCCGCGCCGGCCCCTCGCGCGCAGCCAATTGAATCAGGAGTTCCTTGACCGTGGACTTGGCGCCAACAAATTCAGGATGAATGACGTCGATGAGCATGTCCGAATGCTAGCCGTGGGGTCACGAATCCCCTGGCCTTTCTGCCAGCCTTTGGCTTCAGGGTATCGGTCGCTTACTGTTGGTTCGGCAACCATGTCCCATTCGCGTAGGGGCTTCAGCGCTTGCCGCATTTGCAGTCTCCTGGCTGCAATTTGCGTGGCAGATGCAAAGCCAGGCAAGAGGCGCTTCCGCGCTTCCGACAATTCGTTTCGATCTGGCACACGCAGAGGTGAGGGCGCACTGTTCAAGGAGGGGCGGACAACGCGCTTGTACTCGGTGGTGTCCATGCGGCCGCGGAGCGCGTCGTCCGTCTGCCAGAGCAGCGCCTCGTAGCCGAGGTCTCGATCACACAGCAGAAGCCGCGATCGTCCCCGCTCTGGCGGAATTACTGGCGGAACTGCGCTTGAATCCCTCAGGGATCCAGCACCGGCGCGGGGCTTGCCAGAGTCCGTCTCCGTCGGCGGACAACGACGCGTTCAAATGTGCGCTCGGCAGTCCGCTACGAATTGATCCGATGTCGCCGCTCGGTTCCTTTGTGCCGTTCGTCGTCGCCGACATGCAGGTACTTACTGGTCGTCTTTAAAGGACGTGCCCGAGGTTGTCGCGAACGTGTCGCAAGTCGACGGCTTGATCGGCCATGTGGGACCCAGCAGTGTGGCGCGCTGTCGATGCCCGTCGTAGTCGTAGCTGCGTCGATGTATGGGTCTTTTTTTAACAGTCGGATAAAATAAGCACGTACCTTGCGGCCGTTGACGGGCGGTCAGGCAGCATCCTTTTCCAGGTCAGCGAAGTTGCCGATCTTGACGGCACCGTCCGGAAAGCGCGCAATGATCTCCAGTTGCCCGCCCGACTTCTTCAGCAACTGGATTTTGCAATCATGAGCAGGACAAAGGCCAAGCCGAAGCTGCTGCCATTCGATGCCGCACGCTACCTAACCGACGACGCGGCAATTGCCGAGTACGTCACGGCCGTGCTCGAGACCGGTGATCCCGATCTGTTGCTGCTTGCACTGGGCGACATCGCGCGAGCACGCGGCATGGCGCAGGTGGCGAAAGACGCGGGCCTCGGTCGGGAAAGCCTGTACAAGGCGCTTGCCCCAGGGGCGAAGCCGCGATTCGACACGGTCATGAAGGTGGCGCAGGCATTGGGAGTCCATTTCACTGCGCGCGTTCCGTGAATTTCGCACTTGGCCGTGGACCATCCGTCAGAGCCAGCGCGTTGGCGCATGCCACAAACCAATGCCACAAACTCGAGCACCTCTCACGGCGGAATGAGGGTTTCCGAGGGGTTACCTAGCCGGGAGGTTTGTGGCGAAAATCTGGGCTTCCCCTCTGGAAACAGCGCTTCGACTAGCTGATTCGTAATCAGTAGGTCCCCCGGTCGGGTCGGGGCAGCAGCACCAGTTTCAAAGGCTGTGCGCGATAGCAGACACCAACTGAGAGTACAAGACGCAGCAGGCACCTGGCAGGCAACCGCAGCAAACGATGGCGAAACCGAAGTGGAACGAGCGGCCGCAATTCGACGAAGCGTGAGAGGCGGCTGAGGGCACATCGACGCCGCCACTTTTGGTGACCCACGGTGAATTACCTGCCGTGGTCTTCGAAGCGCTCGTCAGGAAGATCCTCGCCGCTGGTGGTGATCTGCCCACGGCGACTCGGCGCGACTAAAGGAAGCCATATAGTCGCGTTCGGGGATCAAAAATGATTGCGCCCGCTTGCCCCGTCCGAGCGATCCCCCGGTCGTTCCGCCTGAACGTAAACTGACGGTCCGTAGTCGCCAGATCTCTGGCTGCGGTGGGGAGGTCCTCATGGCTGTCGTCCTGGACCTTGTGATACTGGCGGGCCTCGTGTTCGCGGCCGGCCTCTGCGGAGGCTGGCTCGCGGGGCGCAAGACTCCGGAGATGCGGAACGTTGGGTTCCTGTGCGGTACCGTCGGCGGTGCTGCCGTCCTCTTCGCCGTTTGGGTGTTGGGCTGGCTGCGCTTCCCGTGACAGTTGAGCTGCCACCCTTTGCACACCCTCTACTGGGTTGCGCGCATTGGGAACGTGAGCCAGGGGAGGATGATGGATAGGATCGTGAGGGGCATCCTCGCTGCTGTGTTCGTGATGCTGCTGTTCGCGATTCCAACCTTCGCCCTCCTTCTGAAAGCTTTCGCAGAAGAGGCCGGTGTGAATCACTCGGTCTTCACCGTGTTGGTCTTATCCGGCATCGTCGGCGTTGTAGCCCTCCTGCGGCGTCTCTGGCAGCAGGGATCCTCGGGCGGATGATGGATGGGGAGGACGACCAAATGTGGAAGCGAATCCACGCCGCTCTGCGGAGGTTATCCGACTTTTTCTATAGACACTGCGGCGGAAAGCATTTCCCGTCGGATTGGACGTAAGAAGTCGCGAGGCGCTCCCGGGAGCCAATCGTTCGTACCCGATTTCCCCTGAATTTCCCCGCTGCGGCGTCCTTCGCCGTGTTCGAAGCTTCTGGTGCATCACTACCGCTTGGAAACGGGATGAACGGATGAACCGGAGCGCTGCCAAGATTTCTGCAGGCGACACACTGATACGACGCCAACTGAATGTGGCCTCCCCGACCACGATAAGACAAGCCAGCCAAGTCAAGCGCGCAGGCGCTCGCCACGCTCAGGCTAAGGCGAACGGGCGCGTGCGTTGCGGCTATCCTCCAGCTGTCTAATCCTTGTCCTTATGCTGAGGTGACGGGGCCTCCACAAGCGTGCCGAACAGGCCGTGCTTCTCGCCACCAGGGCCGGCGGTAAAGAAGAGCGTATTCCTCGGCCCGCTGGCGGGGGAGCCGCTGCCAAAGGCGAGCCCCCAGAGGCCGTCGATGATGAGCGGCGGCCCGTCGGCGGAGTGGAGCTGGCCACGCTCCTTATACTCGCCGTTTCCGTGCTGATCACCGGGGTCGAAGGCATTGATCTTGCCGTCGCCGAAATTTCCGACGAGCAGGTCGCCGCTAAAGAATCCGAAGTCAGGAGGAGCGAGCGCGAGCCCCCACGGAGAGTTGAGCTTTTCCTGCGAGGCAACGCGTCGGAGCAGCTTACCGGCGGTGTCGAAGACGTTGACGAACCCGTGCCCCTTGCCGCCTACGTCGTCGTGCTTGAGCGCGTCCTGCAGCGCGTAAGTAACATAGATGACACCGTCCAGGTTCTGGATCCCGAAGGGCGCGTAGCCTGAGGGGAGATCTGGGTCAGTAAACGCGCCGGGGGGGAGGGTGCCGTTGACCTGAGCGAAAGTGCTGTTGAACACGTCAACCGTGCCCGCGTGGAAGTTGGTCGCGTAGAGAAAGTCGCCGGTGGCGGTGCCGGTGGCGATGGCCAGCCCCTTGTACACTGCCCCGCTCGCCGAGTTGTCCACGGCGATGACCAAGGGATTCCCCCTAAATCCGGAGATTGTGCCGTCCTCGCTTGAGAAGATGAAACGGGCCGGGCTCGTGCCTGCACTGTTGGTCACGACAAAGCCGGTGCCGCCGTTGAACACGAGGCCGGTCGGCGTGCCCTGGCTGCCCATCGCGCCTGGAACCGTGACAATCAGAGGGATGGCGCCGGTATTGACCCTGTAGAGCGTGGACGTTCCCGTCCCATTGTTGGAGATCCACCACGGCGACGTGGGAGTGATTGCCAGCCCCCAGGCGTTGATCATGTTGGAATCGAGGTGGTCCGCCGGAACGGCTCCGTCGGATACCAGGTTATGCTGCGTGTAGAACTGGGCGGTGGCGGGGCGCACACCCGTCAGCATCAGCGCCGCCACGACCCATACCGCGAATACCAGAGTACCTCTTTTCATGACGTTCTCCCTCCTCCGGGTAGGTTGTGCGAGCAGGCGACGGCGAGGTAGAGCGGCTGCGCGGAAAAGCGGCGACGGCCGCCAGCGCTCAACCGCTGCTCACCTTTTGGCCTCGTGCTCGACATTGTCCTCGAGCCAGCTCGCGATGAAAGCCGCGATCTCCAAGTGGTTCTTCTCCAGCATCATCATGTGCCCGTTCTCTATCGTTGCAACTGTCTGCTCCTCGGCCCGCGTCTCACTCGTCGCCTGTCTCGATGTTCTCCTCGAGCCAGTGGCCAAGGAATGCCGCGATTTCGAGGTTATTCTTCTCCCACATCATCATGTGCCCGTTGCCATGGATTCCGGCATCTCTGCCGAGATTGATCCAGGTGTTCTTCACCCCGGCCTGAGTGAGATATTTTGAAACGCAATAATTGGTGTTGGCGGCCGAAGACGCTTCGGCCGTGATGAGCAGATGGACCGTTTTCTGCAAGTTGGGTAGTTGGCGCGCGGGATTCGCCTGTAACCAGCAGCGGACCTGCGTGATCGCGGAATTCGGATTGTTCGGGTCCGGCGCCGCATCCTGCACAAAGAACAGCTGGGATGGATCAGTGACCGCCGGTGCGTAGGTGATGGGAATCGAGACGATCCCCCAAATCGCGCTCCGCGCCGGAAAACTGGTCCCGTAGGTGGCGGGCCCGAGGAGTGGCCCCACCAGCGGATAGCCATACGGGGTCCCACCCCCTTCGATCGTCACGACACCCTTCACCAGGTTGGGTCGCGCATCCGCCATGAGGAACCCGAACACGCCGGACTGCGAGTGCGTGACGACGATCGCCGGGCCGATCCGATCGAGTAGCGCCGCCCCGGCCTGTTGAGCGTCGGTCTGCGTCGCTGTGCCTGACAGATCCAACCGGGAATGGATCTGCGAGGCAAAGAACTGATCGAAGGCCGGATCACCTGGCTCGCCCGTGCCGGGCCATTGCGTGTGCAGGCGTGCGTTCGGCCACAGGTTATAGTCCTGCTGCCGAGTCCAGTTTTGCAGGCGAGTCAAGACATTCGCGGGCCGGATGAAAGGCGTCCCGTACACTTCTGCACCCGGAGGTAGCGGGTTATAGGCTGGGGACCTCCCGCGCCCCACTTGGTCGACGACGTAAACCGCGTAACCTTGCCGCAGGAAGAACGTGCCCCAGCCCTCGCGGCCGTCGGGCGTCCCCTTGAAGTTCACCCCCGTCTGCGACCCGCCATGGATCATCACGAGCGGATACGGGTGCTTCACATCTTTGGGGATCTGGTACTCCACGTACATCTGGCCCACCATCCGCTCCCCGCCGGTCCCGGTCGCTCCAGGGCCTGTCAATTCCGCTCCCGGGTCTGTGAAGTACCGCCCATTCACAAAGAAAAAGCCCTGACTGGCGAGTTTGACGTAGTCGCCGTCGTCGTTTCCGCGTCCGAGTGTCACAGGAGCTGAGCCTGCCAGCATGGCGGCAAGCACTGCCGCCGATAACACACGATGTTGCACCGCCTTGATAATTCGATGGATATTCCTCATGAAACCCTCCTATGAAGCGTGTTCCTCGAGCCGTGGGCCTCAGTTCTGCGTGTCCACCTGAACAGTAGCCAAGAGGGTCATGTAGCACTCCTGACCTAGTCGTGTCTGCCGGAATCTTGTGCGAAATGTGTCGGATTCTTGCGCTGAAGTGGAGAAGGCGGTCCGCTGGGGGTGTGGCACCTGCGCCGGTTCCGTCGCTCGCACCGGCCAAGATCGGCTTGGCCTCGTAGCATGCGGAGCTGCGGTTGTGCCTAGAGGCAGCAGGCAGATTCCCGCGCGCCTGCCGCGCAAGCGGGCGCAGCTCAATGGTCTTGTTGGTATTGCTTGGGCGTTGTCCCAGTCACCTTCCGGAAGACTTCCGTGAAGTGACTCTGGCTCGCGAAACCGAGGGTCATGGCAACCTCGATGACGGACATCCGCCGCGTGGCCAGCAACTTCTGGCTCTCGTTGATGCGTTCACAAATCACATAGTGATGCGGCGGCATGCCGACGGTGTTCTTAAATAGATGGGCGAAGTGATAGGGATTCAGCTGGACTTCGCCGGCGAGCGTGGTGAGACCCAGGTCACTCGATAGGTGGGCGTGGATGTAGTCACGCACTCGCTGCAGCTGGGGTGCAGAAAGCGTGGACTTGAGCCTGTCCGTCTTCAGACCCGTCGCTGAGTAACAGCCCGAGAGATAGGCTGCCATTGCCAAAGACAGCGATTCGCCGTATAACTTGCCGCCCGGACACCCGGCCTCGATCTCCGCTCGCATGTTGAGAACTAGGCCTGCAAGCTGGGGCTCCGAGATGGCAAACTGCGGGGCTAAAGCCACCTCGGACAGATCGCCGGCAGGCTCCATCAGAGGTCCGAGTCGCGAGGGGCAGATCTCGACGCAGAGCAGTTCACAAGTCCCAGACAATGACGCGGACTCTAGCTCGTAGCCGCGATCCAGAACAAAAAGCTTGCCCGGCACTGAAACGAGACGATGCTCGGCCCCGCCGCCATGGATCTGAATCTCCGCACGCCCTGCGGTACACAGTGCCAGGACCGTGTGTGGCAGTGTGAAATCGGTCAAGAGCCCGCTTGGACCTACCCGGTGCGCTTCGAGCGGAAACCCCGACCAAAAAGACCGTGCACTAGACCAGCGAAGTTCGCTGAGTGCAATGGTTCTACCGCGTCTGTCGACAACCATTGGGATAACGTCGCGGTGCATTCTCGCCCCCGCCAATCAAGACCAATTATCTACCGACTTGATTCGGTGACCACGGTAGCGGTCGCGGACGAAAAGGGTGACGGGATTTACGTCTATGCGGGTGCTCCAAAACACCGATCCCATTGACGGGATCCGAGACTTGGGTGATCTGCCTTGTTTGTTCGAAAAGAGCGAAGGGGCGGCCCTGGCCATCCCTTCGCGCGTAACACACCTGGGGGCCGCTCCCCCGCGTGTTTACGGGTGGACTAAGTTCGAAAGCGCAAGATGCCGCGTCCAGGGTATCTCTGGTCTGGAGTTATGGCTGGATGATCAAATAGGAAACGCGCACCCGTAGTGACAAGCGTCCCGTTGCTGGCATTCTTGCTAGTCGCTCGTCTTTGTTAGCGCCCTGGATGACGGGCACCCGTTGAACCGACCGAAAGCGATCGCGTGGCGCAAGCAGGCGACCACGTCGGCGTCATCGGTCTGCGTGCATCCGAGTGCGGTGACAATTTGCGCGCCCCCGGCTTCCGACGCAGTGAGGGTTGACGGGAGGCGTTCGCAAGAGTGATCTTAGAGTCCGCATACGAGGCCACGTTGCTTACCTCGGTCGCGATTGCCCACCGCGGCGGATCGAATGTCGTATTCCTCACTCGACTCGGAGGTGGTGCATTCAGAAACGCGGATGGATGGATCAACTCGGCGATGCGGCGGCGTTGCAGGCGACAGCCGACCGTGCTCTTGATGTTCGCATTGTTAGTTACGGAGCGCCTTCGAGAGGATTACTCGAGCTCGCAGGATCGTTGCGATGAGACGCAACGATCCCATGACGATTCGTCCAGGGGCTCGAAACTCGATCGAGGTAAGTAATTAGAGGCACTCAAATGCACTCAAATCCGGGAAGAAAAATTGTATCGACCTCTTGAGTGTTGCGCATTGCGTTTTGAGTAAGCAGATGTTCATGCTGAGTCGAATGAGATGCGAACCCAGCAGTTGCGGAAGAGTTGACAACCCCTGGGAGCGCCATGTCTGCTTTTCGGCGGTGAGGTTTTTTCGTCAGACTTCTGGAACGGGTCGGGTCAAGCAGGAAGGGTCCGCTATGTGCGTAGCGGAACTTGGTCGGCAGTTCATTTCAATTGCGACAGTCCGCGGTGCGCCGTACGCCGGGAAGCCACTAGCTGTGGCTGCCGGGCGAGCCTCTCACTTTGCCTGTACTGCTTGGAACCCAACAGAGGTTGGCCGGCGAGGGGCTGCTGCCAAGGCTCAGGGTCTCGCAATTTTGGAAGTGGAGTTCGCGTGAATCCATTGCTCGTCGATGCGAACCGCGTCCATGCGCAGCTTTGGCGCAATGGGGGCGGGTACACGCGCGAGCTTCTCGTTTGGCCGACGGCGCAGGACTGGCTTTTTCGCATCAGCCTTGCGCAGGTGGCGCAGAACGGGCCTTTTTCGTCCTTCCCCGGCGTTGAGCGTTGGATCGCGCTCGTCGAGGGCGCCGGCATGACGCTGCGCTTTGCCTCAGGATCCGAGCGGCTCTCCATCGGTGGGGCGCCCCTGCGTTTCGATGGCGCGCGCGCCCCCGCCTGTTCGCTCGAACGGGGCGCTACCCTCGATCTCAACCTGATGGTGGACCGATCGCGGGGATCGGGACTCCTCGCCTGCGCCGGCGACGGGGAATGGACCGACGGGAGCGAATGGCGCGGGGTATTTGCCGCTTCGCCGTGCACCCTGTGGATTAAGGACGGCCCGCCGGTCGAGCTGGGGGCGATGGTCCTCCTGGCGCAAGCCGGGGCGGCACGCGAGTGCTGGCGGCTGACGGCCCGCGGCGCACAAGTCCGCGCCCGGTGGATCGCGGTCGTGACGCCGGCGTTATGAGGAGCCAGAGTGCTGTGCCATTGAACCGGTCCGATCCTCGGCAAACAGGGCCTTACCCGGACGCAACTCGGCAATCTATGGCACAGGCGAGAGCACGTAACGTATTGATTTCAAATGGCTACGAACCAAGGGGTCGTGGGTGTACGGTCAGTTTGTCACGGTCCAGGGTTTTGATGATCTCGGCAGCCAGCAGCGCCTTAAGTTGCTTCACGTCCGCGTCGCCCTGACCCAAGTCGAGGTAGACATTGCCGCTGCCCCGGATCAATTTCAAAGGTTCGTTCTTCACCGCAGCATCCCCTTCAACCGTTTCACCCGCGCCGAAATCAGATCGATTTCGTGCTTCGGCGTCTTGATCCCTTGCGTGGTCCTGATCGGATCGGGCCTGCGCTACGACCTGGCACTGGAGTCGCCGCAGTACATCCGCGAGCTGGTGCAGTACCACGTCGGCGGCTACCTGAAGATTGCCCCCGAGCATACCGAGGCTGGCCCCTTGAGCATGATGATGAAGCCGGGGATCGGCTCCTATGACCGTTTCCAGCAGTTGTTTCAAAAATTCAGCGCCGAGGCGGGAAAGAAGCAATATCTCATTCCGTATTTCATCGCCGCGCATCCGGGCACGACCGACGAAGACATGATGCATCTGGCAGTCTGGCTCAAGCGCAACGGCTTTCGTGCCGACCAGGTGCAGACGTTCTATCCCGGTCCCATGGCAACGGCGACCGCGATGTACCACAGCGGCAGGAATCCCTTGAAGAAGGTGACCCGTGCCAGCGAGAGCGTCGACATCGTCCGCGGGGAGCGACGCCGACGCCTGCACAAGGCGTTCCTGCGTTACCACGATCCGAAGAACTGGCCTTTGTTGCGTGAAGCCCTGCAGGCCATGGGACGCGCCGATCTCATCGGTAACGGCAAGCAGCATCTGGTGCCTCGTTACCAGCCGGCCATCGCGGGCGACTATCAGAGCGCGCGGCGCAAGAACTCCACGGCAGCCGGCAGCCACGTCTCCCCGGTCACGCGCGGGCGCATCCTTACCCAGCACACCGGTCTGCCGCCGCGCGCCGGCGTGCAGGCAACGGCTGCACGTGCCTCGCGCAAGAGGGAATCGCATCGGGGACGCGCCTGATTCGAGTGCACATCGCTGAGGCCGGTTCGAAAGCCGTCTCGCCAGGTCCTGTAGCGAAGCTGCCAGGCGAACCCGTTCTTCGCCTTTAAATTCGATGTCCCGCCGATCTGAGTCATCATCGAGACACCGACCTCGCCGACGAACAAGCAACCGAGCCGGACCGGAACGTTCCGTGGCATGGCGGTCGCGAGCGGCATGGATCGCGATGGGGCCACGGTGCGCCGGACGCGGTACATTTGGCGCGTAGGTCATGCTCGCTGAACCGCTCCGTGCCGTCGACGTTCATGCCTTAAGCCTATGATTGGCCTCCATCTCAGGAGCATTGACATGAGCCAAGACGAGGTTGGCCTTTCAATGGCAAAAGCTTTGTGAAGAGGCTGATGCGGCGCGAGACGCATTTTCCCGCGCGTTCGGCCCGGTGAACCAGAAATTTGCCGCTATCGGAAGGGGAACATCTAACGTAAATCCAACAAACGCCGAACTGAGCGAATTTGAAAAGACACGGCACGCCTGGCAGGACGTAATACGACGCATGGGTGAGTTTGTGAAGAGATACGCTGAAAGTAGCAGGCAGAGACTTGGGTGGCCGGCGGAATTGGGAAGATAGCTGGCCTTCGCACCGTTCTCCGATGCGAGGTCCGGAGGCCTCGGCGGTCCAGGTGATCGGCACGCCCGATCTCGCGGCAGGCTCAATCAAGGAGCGAACTCCGGCAACGGGCGGATTGATTCTTCTATCACTCGGATTGATTCTCCTATCACTCGCGGAGGAGGACAGCCATGGCACTGAACGATTACTACCTCATTTTGGGCGTCTCGCGCACCGAAACGGCGCGTGGTATCCAGAGCACCTTTCGTGAACTCGTCAAGCAATTGCATCCCGATCGGGTAGGCCCTCAAGGTACCGCGGCGTTTCAGGACCTCGTCGAAGCTTACCGGGTCCTCCCTGATCCTGAGCGCCGGAAGGCTTACCGTCACCATCTGCTCCGGACCGAAATCGCAGCCCAGAGGGCGCCAGTGCCTCGCAGGGGCTGGGATTGGCCGCAATCAGAACCGCCGATCCCAGAGTGGCGTTTTGGGCTGCGAGACTTCTTAACTATTAAACCGTCCTTCGACGCCTTGCAGGCACGTCTGCTGCGGAACTTCACCGGCGAGGGAGTGCCCAAAGGAGAGCGAGTTGAAGGGCTAAACGTGGAGATTTGCCTGTGGCCAGAAGAGGCGCGGCGCGGAGGCATAATCCACCTCGGGATCCCGATCTTTTCCCCGTGTCGGAGTTGTGCGGGGAGGGGGCGTGAGCGGGGCTTCATGTGCCTAGTCTGCCTGGGTCAAGGCATGATCGAGGAGGAGGGAAACGTGACGGTGCACATTCCACCTGGGGTGCAGCACGGGACGACCCTCGAAGTGCCTTTACAGCGACTGGGGCTCCACAATTTCTATCTCTGTCTCCACATCGCCGTGACGTCCTGGGCCTAACACTCAGCATCGGCTGTCTTGGCGCCCCGACACCAATAGGTGCTGACACAGCACTGGACTGCGCTTCGCCTGCAGCCGTTCAGAGCATCGAAAAAACTTCAAACAAGTGCCCATCTTTGCCCGAATGCAGCGCAGCTGAATGGAGATGGGGTCTTGGCGGTGAGGACTTGAGGTAATGGAGATTTGATTTAGGGTCTTGTAAGAGAGGACATTCGAATGCCATCGCAGAACGGCAACTTCGGCCGACGCGGCCCCTGGAGTAGCGGGGCCAAACCCCCCGATATTGAGGATCTGGTCCGACGGGGGCAGGATCGCCTTAAGCGGATCATGCAGAGTGGTGGCCCGCGCCGAGTGATCGTCCTTGCCGGCCTCGCTCTGGTCGTCGTAGGCGCATGGAGCGCCTATTACACAGTGCCGAGCGACTCTGTCGCTGTCGTGCAACGTTTCGGCAAGTATCTCAAGGATGTTCCGCCGGGGCTGCATTTCAAGCTACCGATGGGCATTGATGTGGCGACAATCGTTCCTGTCAAACGGCAGTTGAAGCAGGAATTCGGGTTTGTGACCCCAGGCGCCAGTGATCCGTATCAGACTTCTCGCGACGGAAAGCGGGAAACGCAGATGGTGACGGGTGACCTGAACGCCGTATTGGTGGAATGGGTGGTTCAATACCGCATCTCCGATCCGGTCAAATTCCTTTTTGACGTTCGGGAACCGAGGGGGACTCTCCGGGACGTTTCCGAATCCGTCATGCGGGAGGTCGTCGGCGATCGCACCGTGGACGAGGTCATTACCATCGGCCGACAGGAGATCGAAACGGAAGCGTTGACCAAGATGCAAGCGCTTTCAACCAAATACGCAATGGGGATCAGCATCGATCAGGTGCAATTGAAGAACATCAATCCGCCCGAACCGGTGCAGGCGTCGTTCAACGAGGTCAACCAGGCCCAGCAGGAGAAAGAGAAGCTCATCAACGAGGCGCGGCGCGATTACAACAAGGTGATCCCGCTGGCCGAGGGTGAGAAGGATCAGCGGATCCGCGAGGCCGACGGCTACCGGCTCAAGAGAATCAATGAAGCAGAGGGTGATGTCGCTCGGTTCAGCGCCTTATTGGCGGAATACATCAAGGCCCCAGAGGTTACCCGCCGCCGCATCTATATCGAGACCCTGCAGGATGTTATGCCGAGCGTACGCTCCAAGATCATTGTCGATGAACGCATGCGCAGCATTCTGCCGTTCCTGAATCTCGACTCCCAGAAGGTAGACTCCCAGAAGGGAGACTCCCAGAAGGCAGATCCCCAGAAGACAGACTCCCAGAAGGGGGATCGGCCATGAATAGGATCAAGCTAGTAGCTATTTTGGTGGTTTTTTTCGTCGCGACGTTCGTTGCGATGAGTTCGATCTATACGGTAAGCGAAGTCGAGCAAGCGATTATCACTCAGTTCGGCAAGCCTGTCGGCGCTCCCGTGACTAGCGCCGGTCTGAAGCTCAAGTTGCCGTTTATCCAGGAGGTCAACCTAATCGACAAGCGAGTTCTTGAGTGGGACGGCAATCCGTCCGATATGCCAACCAAGGACAAGCTTTACGTCTCGGTCGATCTCTTCGCTCGCTGGAGGATTGTTGATCCCCTGCAGTACTTCCTGCGGCTGCGCGATGAACGCAGTGCTCAGTCCCGCCTGGACGACGTTCTAGGCAGTGAGACGCGCAATGCCGTCGCCAAGCATGAGCTGATCGAGATCGTCCGCACCACGAAGGATCGCGTGCCGTTGCGCGACACCGTCCTGAACGACGCGGGACGTCAGCTGGATGTCGGGTCGCTGGTACCTGTGCAGAAGGGACGTAAAGTCGTCGAGCAGGAGATCTTTGCGGAGGCTGCCGAGAAGGTTCGAGTATTTGGTATCGAATTGCTCGATATTCGGTTCAAGCGGATCAACTACAACGAAAGTGTACGCCCGAAGATTTACGAGCGAATGATCAGCGAACGACGGCAGATTGCGGAGCGATTCCTGTCGGAGGGGAACGGTGAGGCCGCCAGAATCCGCGGCAATCGCGTGCGTGACTTGAACAAGATCCAGTCTGAAGCCTACCGGCAGGTCGAACAGATTCGCGGCCTCGCGGACGCCAAAGCCACCGAAATCTATGCGAAGGCTTACAACCAGAGCCGTGAAGCGGTGGCTTTCTATGAATTCACGCGGACCATGCAGTCCTACAAGTCCATCATCGGCGAGAATACGACCCTTGTCCTTTCCACGGGCAGTGACCTCTTCAAATTTTTGAAGGGTATGACTCCCGATGGCGCTGTCGTTCCGGCGAAACGTTCCAGCGATAACCGATGACGATGCGCGCACGTAGTAGACGGGAGACCTTCTTACGGCCCTTCGTGCTGCGGCTCACCGCCGCTTGTTGACGCTCGCCTCGACGGGTCACATCGCGAGCGCGGGAATGTCTCCCTCCCGCTGGTCGCGGGACTTACGGAAGGCGGCCTCAGCGGCCTTGTATTCGAGCGAGAGATTGGCGGGCACGACTGTTACCGTAGTAAAGAACGGATCTTGCGTCCCTACGTCGCCTTCGAAGGCGACCTCCCGCTCAGTGCACGGTGTGCCTGCGAAGGTGGATGCCAACGGGAACAGCCCGTGCATTAGCAGCCTGACTCGCTTTACGTAATTCGCTTCGCTTCCTAATCGGCACGCCGATACAAAACGCTGCGCGAGTCGTGGCTTCCGCTTTCACTCTTGTGGACAGCGAATACCTTCGAAACTGTCAGTGGTTTCGAAGCGGTTGCCTTGCTCGTCGTACCAATAGAGTTTGCTGGGGTCTTCCGCGCGAGAACTCTTATGGGTGCCGTTGCAAAAGGGCTGGGTGTTCGATAGCCCGCAGCCGCAAATGTATTTAGTTTCACCGCCTATTGTTACTGGGTATGGGCCGCTCCGCGATCTCTTTACGATTCTTGCCATGGTGCCTCCGTTCAAATTACGCTGCCGCCAGCGCTTTGAGCCTCCGGTCCTGCAGTTTGGAGAGCTCTATGCCGGCGCGCCGCCCGAATAACCGACCAGCTGCCCGTCGCGGCGTCTAGCGCGCGGCTTGTACTGTGCCTGGCGTCGCTTGGCTCAGCCCGATCAGCGCCACCACAGCCCCTACAACGTAAATGATCGTCCCAAGGTAAATCGGCCCGAGGTGGCTCACCCAGTCGTAGTTGAAACGCCCCATGTAGTGCAGTGGCAACGCCACGGCCAATCCCAAGACGGGCACGATCACGCCCGTTATCCATGCCCACCACAAGCCGCTGCGGACGCCGTACCAGGCCAGGCCGCCGACGGCGACCGCTGTGGCCGCGATGAATCCGGCTATCGCCAAGTGGAGGTGCGTGATGTAGCCCATGATCGCCGGATTAAGCCCGTCGAGTTGCTGCGGCGTAACGCCATTCAACGTCTCGACACCGACCTCGAATCCGCCACTCGCGAACGCTCGAAAGAAGAACACGACCGCGTACACGAAGAATATCAGAGCACCTAACACCATAAGGGCTGCTCCATTGCGCAAGGATTGCTCTCTAGCCATTGTTTACTCCTTGGTTTTGACGACGTTGCGACGCGTAGGCCTTCAGGTACACCTCCCCGTACTTGACCGTGCGCCAGAGCCGCTCAATGAACACGTTGTCGATCCAACGCCGCTTGCCATCCATCCTGATCGCCAGGCCGTCCGCCTTGAGCCGCTCGGTGAAGTCCGAGTCGGTGAACTGCGCCCTGGTCGGTATTGAAGATCTCCAGCGCTCCGAATCGCGTCAGCGCCTCCTCGAGCGCCCACGCACGCGAAGAAGATTCCGCGGGAGCTGGGCGTTCGGCGAAAGCGGGGCGGTCAGAGAGCGTCGGCATCGTCAGCAGTACCTTCCGCAAATCGATGCACGCCTAGGTCGTGCGCAAAGACGACGACCCAATTCTTCCCTCGCCCGCCCTCATAGATCACTGGCGAAACCTTCCCGCGCGAGACGGTGACGGTGTACTCCCTAGTGCTCAAGATGTGTCCGACCGACCGCTTTTCCCACGTCCTGGTAAACGTAAAGTCGTCGGGGTTGTCGTTGTGCTCGCGAATGATGCGTCGTGCCTCGCGAAGCTCTAGGTCGAACCGGCGTTGTTCCAGAGTTCCGCCTCTACGAGCATTTGGCGGTCGAACGAAAAAAGTCTAGCTCTGTCGTGTTCGATCAGGCGACCAAAAGGCGCGAGTCAGCCTCAGTGCGTCGAGACTACGAGTAGCGCCTCGCCGACGATTCAAGGCCAACGTGGCGCCCGCCGTCGCGCGTGCCTCTACGGGCATTTGGCGGTCAGTCACGCTCTGCTGCCGGCGGTTCCCCGGTCCCGCCGGCATGCGGCCGTCGCCACCACTGTCTCGGCGCAAGCACGGCGTGTGAACTTGCCTACATCGCAGCGACAACTACTAGCTCCGCTGGGCAGCGCGCAGATGGCCTGCCGAGTGCGGCCCCCGCCAAAACTTGCTCGAGGGTCAGTTGCCAACGAGCCTACATCATTCGGGCGAAAAGAGCTGTCACGCCTTTCGATCGAGATTTTTCGGTAGCACGGACAAGTCTGGAAAGGAGGATCCGTCATGGATCTTCTCGTGGAACGTGTGGATGTTTGACACGTTTCGCGGCGCGGTCGACGCAACGCCTGACGGCGAGACTCAGGCGGAGCATTGCCTTCAACAAGTACAGACACGATCCAAGCGCTGGACGAACGCTCTCGTTCGGGTGGAGGAGATACGCGCAATTGTCATTCCTCGATCCCAAGCGGAAAATTTACTGTGACCCGGGAGCGCACCCGGGCGTGGTGTTGCGGTGTCCCGGCGTCAACGCACGCAGGTGGGTGATTGCGGATTGGATTCCGTGCGTGCCGATGATCGCTCATGGCGATAAGGGAGGCCGTATGTTCAAATCGATATTGATCCCAACCGACGGATCGAAACTTTCCGATCAAGCGGTGCGCCAGGGCCTGCAGCTCGCAAAATCCCTGGGCGCCAAAGTCGTTGCGCTGCACGTGACGGCTCCGTTTCACTTGTTCGCGACGAGTGTTGCCGCCCTGACCGAGACTCGCGAGGACCGCGAGAAGAAAGACGCCGAGTTCAACGAACAGATCTTCGATGCAATCGACGGCATGGCGCGCGAAGCGGGCGTTGCCTGCACCTGCTACTCGCACAGCGGCGAACATATCTGGCAGGAAATCATCATGGCCGCCGAGAAGTTCGGTTGCGATGCAATATGCATGGCATCCCACGGTCGCAGAGGGATCGCGGCGGTGCTGATCGGCAGCGAGACCGTCAAGGTGCTTACGCACAGCAAGATTCCGGTACTCGTGGTTCGTTGATGACAGTTAATCGGGTGGGACCGCAGCCCGCAGCCGGCCGAGTGGGCCGGCTTTCGGGCCGTTCGCACAAGCAGGTTCGTGACGGCCACTGGCTCTCGCTTGGCCGGTTCTTGCAGCCCAGGAATCGTCTCCCTTTGCAGTCGGGGGCCGCTCGTTGTGGCCGAGATAGCGGCCGATCCTTCCAGAAATAGAACGAGGCAAGCTTCTCCGACTTGCACCCGGTCGCTCGGACCGGCGGCCGTCTCCCAGCGCTGCGCAATGCTCAACTTTTCCGCTTTTGCACGGTCAGATTGTTATGGAGCACGCCATGCTAGACGCGACGCATACAACCCGCACGACGGGTTATGTGGCCTCCGAGGAACGGACGCGGCGGCCACGCAAGATTCGACTCGACCGCGATCTCTATTGCCCGCACTCGGTCCGAGCGAGCGGCGGCGACCCCAACTGCGATCACGACTTCGAAATGGCACCCGCGGTGAGGGAGGCTGACTTCGCCATTTGGAAGTGCACCAGGTGCGGGCGCGCGTTCAAATACGAAACCTGGAAGTCCAATGTCCGCGTTGCGTCAAAGCGATCGGCGCAGCCACCACGCTGACAGTAAGCGTTGTCTCGATCGAACGCACAGGGCTCGCGGTCAGCGGTTCGGCAACGGTCGTTCCCTTGCGCACGCGCCGGAAATTGCCCCTCCCGCACCCGGCTCGCCGCAAGCCGGGTCGCCAAGGTCGCCACGGTGTTGGTGGACTCGCCCTCCGCGAGCATCTCTGTCAGGGCCTCTTCCGCCACGGCATCCAGCCGGTGCGGGTCGAGCGCCACCTGCGTACCGACCCCATCCGGCCTGATTGACGGGACCACTTTGCAATCGAGCGTAGCGTCGCGGGCTCAAATCCTGTCCGGGACACGAAGAAAATCGCGATCCCGAAACGCAAGCGCTGAGTCGAGTCTCCGAAAGCGGGGGCGGAACGTACCTGGCGGACAGAAAGGCCTTCGAGGCGTGGTCGCCTACGACATTAGGAGCGGGCAATTCGAGCGACGCCCGCTTCTGAACCACTCTGCAGCAAGTCGCAGCGCGAGCGAGGAAGTGACTTCCCTCGCTTCCGTCGCGTAGACGTTGGTCGAATATACATGTCCGAACGGTCCGCGTAGCCTAACCTCGAGGGGGGTCTGCACGGTCGCAAAGGATTGCCGAAAGGCTGACTCGATCGCTGCAAAGATAGCGAGCGGCCCGCCACAGCAGACCGATGTAGTGGACCCGCCCTGCCAAGGAGGAAGACAACGTGAAGATCCGAATCGCCCTGTTCACACCTGAACGCGCTCTGGCATCAGACGATGGCCCTGCTGCTCCCGGAGCCGGGTCGCGCCGGCGTTTCTTTGGCACTGTCGCGAGCGCGCTGTTCGCCCTGGGCAGTTTCGCAGCCGCTCCGGCCGCCGTTGCCGAGGCCGAGGACGCCTACGCCCCGCATTGGGTCGCCAGTTGGGCCACGTCTCCGGCCGCTTATTACGTGTACACAGCACCGGTCCGGCAGAATCAGGCGCTGGGATTCTCGCCCACGAAGTCGGCCGTGGCGAATATCCAACCCGACCTCTCGTTTCCCTTTCCCGACGCGAAAACTACCGGCGCAACCGCGGTCGACCAGACCATCCGCTCCATCGTCAAGCCCGACCTCTGGGGCCGCACGATGCGGGTGCGGTTGTCCAATGTCTTCGGCAACGTGCCGGTGACTTTCAGCGCAACCACCCTCGCGCTGCAGGAATACGCCGGCAACGTCGTCGACGGAACCGTCGCGCGGGTCACGTTCGGCGGTCGAGCATCGGTGACGATCCCGGCCGGCCAGCAGGCTTGGAGCGACGCCACGATATTGACGTGGATCGATGACCCAGACAATGCGCTGCTGCAGGGGCGCAACCTGGCTGTCAGCTATGCCATTCAGGGCGACAGCGGCCATATGACGCATCACAGCGGTGCCAACATGACCTCGTTCATCACCGCGGCCGGAAGCGGCGATCACACGCAGGACGTGGATGGATTCGCCTACGAGTTCACGACGACGTCCTGGTTTTTTCTGACGGCGGTCGACGTCGTGGCTTCCTCGGACACGATCGTCGTCTGCGCCTTCGGTGATTCGATCACGGATGGCACGCACACCACCCTGAATACGAATGACCGGTGGGCGAACGTGCTTTCCCGCAGGTTGCACAATGCGTTCGGAAACAAGGTCAGCGTGGTCAACGAGGCGATCGGGGGCAACCGCGTCATCAATCCGGTGGTGGTTAATGCGACTTCGGGTCCGGCTGCGGTCGATCGACTCGATCGCGACGTGCTGGGGCTGTCGGGATTGACCCACGTGATCTGGATGGAGGGCATCAACGACCTCGGGGCCGGGTACGGACAAGGCGCGAGTGCGACGCCCGTCATCGAGAATCCCGTCATTCATACGCCGGCCAATGTCATCGCGGGATATCAGAATGTGGTCGGGCGCCTGCACGCCAGGGGCATCAAGGTGATCGGCGCCACCATGACCTCTGCATTGGGCAATAACAATCCTTCAGAGGGGTGGGATCTGAACACGTTTCCCGGCTTCCTGGCCAGCGTGGACAACGGTCCGGTCATCGATAACTATCGCAAGCAGATCAATCAGTACATCCGCACTTCGGGGCTCTATGACGGCGTGGCGGATTTCGATCTGGCGACGCTCGATCCGGCCACGGGGAACATGAAAGCCGAGTATGTGCCCAACAGCCAGTTCACGCAGCTGCCGTGGGACTATCTGCATCCCAATCATGCCGGCTATAACGCCATGGGTATGGCGGTCAACATCGATCTGTTCAGGCTCGGTGATCATTGATCATCAGAATAGCGTTGTGCCGGCACCGACGGGCGGGTCGGCGCAGCGCCGGGACTGTTTCGTGCCGATCCCGTTCGAATAGCACGTGCGGCGGTGAGGTCGCCGTGGGCGTCTGATCCGGTCAACCCCGATTCCGGCCGTATTCTTCGACGCGTTGTGCCAGCTGTTCCGGCTCGAGCCGGTCGCACACCTCGAACGGCTGGCAGATCGAGAGCCTGTCCGGGCAAGTTCGAGGCGAAGAGTCCTCGCGTGGATCGATCAGCACGTGGAGGGGAAGGAGGCAAGGGGCACGACCAAGCCTTGAAAGGGCATCGTTAAGTTGGTGTCAAAGAGGGGTGATGGCAAGCCGGCGACTTCAGGTCGGAGCCGCTGAAAATTGGATTTCGGATTAGCAAGTAGCGCAAAGGAGAGTTCTTCGATGAGAAGCTTTAGCGCTTTAACAAAAGCACGACTGCGCTTCGTTCAGAGGATCGCTAAAATATTTCCGCGCCCGCTCTTCTGGGGTGGTGGAGCGCGTCAATATATTTTTGGGCTGACCCCACTATTGTTATATTTCGGAGGCAGAAACATGAATTCCGTGACGGGGATGCTGTCTGCGAAGCGGCACCAAGCCGAAGCCGTCCTATTTTCGAACGGTCAACGAAATTGTCGCGGGCCAAACCTTATAGCCTGGGCGACACTTGGCGCCGCGGTCATCGCGCTTCTCGGCATTGCGCCGCCCGCCGCTGCGGATCCAGCGAGCGGCCAACACTGGGTTGGTACATGGGGTGCGAGTCCGTCGGACGGCGCCACCGCGTTCAGCAATCAAACAATTCGCCTGATCGTTCATACCAGCGTCGGTGGCAATTCAGTACGTGTCCGGCTGTCAAATCTATTCGGGCCGCAATCGCTGGTTGTCGGTTCGGTACATGTGGCTCACAGCAGTGCAGGCGCAAGCATAGCCCCCGGCTCGGACCGGCCTGTCACTTTCAGCGGAGCGTCCTCCGTAACGATCCCCGCTGGCGCGCTTGTATTGAGCGATCCGGTCGACTTGGACGTTCCTCCGCTGTCGAATCTGGCGGTGAGCATCTACGTTCCGGGCAACACCGGTCCCGCAACGGAACACAACCTGGGGATGCAAATGAACTATATCTCCACCTCCGGGGATCACACCGGAGCGGCAGATCTGCCGGTGAGCGCGACTGCGCAATCATGGTTCTTTCTCTCCGGAGTCGAAGTGAAAACCACGACGCCGCCGCGCGCGATCGTTACGTTCGGGGATTCAATCACTGACGGCTATTGCTCCACCGTCGGCGCCAATCGCCGCTGGCCCAACGTTCTTGCAGAGCGTGTGGTTGCCGACAGGTCTCTTCGGAACCTGGCGGTCATCGATCAAGGCATCAGTGGCAACAGGATTCTGCACAACGGCCTGATCCCGGTTTTTGGCCCGGATGCCTTAGCCCGGTTCGACCGAGACGTCCTGGTTCAGTCCGGGGTCAAGTACGTGATTGTCCTCGAGGGCATCAACGATTTTGGCCACGCTGCGCCGGGTACGCCTGAGGCTGTCAATGCCGATGACATCATAGCCGGCTACCTCCAACTCATAGCTCGCGCGCATGAGCGTGGGCTCAAGATTTTCGGCGGCACGCTGACCCCTTACAAGGGAACTATATTTGCGGGCTACTACAACGACGTCGGGGAGGCCAACCGCGAGGCGGTCAATCATTGGATTCGTACGAGCGGCGCATTCGATGCGGTAATCGATTTTGAGGCTGCGGTGCAGGATCCCGCCAATCCTCTGCAGGTTCTCCCCGCCTACGATTGCGGAGACCACCTGCATCCCAACGATGCCGGGTACAAGGCAATGGCCGACTCTATCGATCTGTCGCTGTTTCGGGATTCTGACTAAGAATAGACGGAAGCAAGCCGAGCAAACGCCCCGCGCGATACGGGTCGCGCCGACCGTGAACGGCCGACGAGCAGTCGGATCTGTCCGTTCACGGCGGACCTGAGAAAGCGGTGTACGCGTACCCGGCAGAGCACTATAGGGATCCGTTTCGGGCAACCCGACATCGTCAGGCGCTTCCACCAGAGCGGCCGTAGCGGGTTCTATCTCGCCGTCGAGCGAGAAGGCGAGGTAGGTGCCGGGGACACTATCGATCTACTCGCGCGCAATGAAAGGCGTCTGACGGTCGCGGACGTGGGCGCGTTGTACGCCATGGATTCCGCGAATCAACCACTGCTCGAGAATGCGAGCGACCATCCATCGCTTCCCGCCGCCTGGCGTGACTACTTCCGAAAGCGGCTATGGGCGCCCGGTGCCTGATACGACGAGCGGCCTACGACCGGTTTTGTTAAGGGTTGCCCGACGCCCGCCCTGAAATGAAAACGGCGCAGTGAGTTAGGCTGCGCCGTCGCAACTATGACAGGCTTAACCTGTCATCCCCACTTTCCGCCATTCGGCGGTCGAGAAGTATCTCGCTGGGGATCGTTACATGATTCACTCTACGCTCGTGCCGTCCCGAGCGAGCCGCTTCGCCGCTCGCCTTGTAGAAAAAAGTGCCCCTCGTAGGGAACTAAATAGTACCATATCGGTACTAAATAGTCTCGTAAGGACCATCCCCATGCTCCGGCTGAGCAAACTGACCGACTATGGCACCGTGGCAATGGCCCATATCGCGCGCGAGCCGGACCGGATTCATGCCGCGGCTGAACTGGCGGCGGCAATCGGCGTGGCGGTGCCGACCGTCAGCAAGATCCTGAAGATGCTGACCTGGGGAAACTTGCTGCAGTCGGTGCGCGGCCCGAAGGGCGGCTACATGCTGTCGCGGCCTGCCGCCGAGATCTCCATCGCCGAGGTCATCGACGCGATGGAAGGCCCGATCGGCGTGACCGAATGCAGTGCGATTGCCGGTTTGTGCGCCCAGGAGAGATCGTGCTCGATCCGCACGAACTGGCAAGCCATCAACCGGGTAATCCGTAACGCCCTGGACGGGGTCACGCTGGCAGATCTGGCACAACCGGGCTTCAAGCCCCCTATCAAGCCCGTTCATCTGGACGCGCGGCTAGCACGTCGGCAGCGCGCGCCCGCCTAAGGAAGCCCAACATGACAGCCTCGGCACTCGAACTCGATGCGCTGATCAGCCGTCAGTACCAGCATGGTTTCTACACGGCGGTGGACGCCGATACCGTGCCGTGCGGCCTGAGCGAGGACGTGATCCGTCTGATTTCGGCCAAGAAGAACGAGCCGCCGTTCATGCTGGCGTGGCGCCTGAACGCGTATCGACACTGGCTCACCATGAAGGAGCCGCTTTGGGCCACGGTCAAGCATCCACCCATCGACTACCAGGGCATCGCCTACTACTCGGCGCCCCGATCACAAAATGGCGCAAAGAAGGGCGGACCGCAGAGCCTGGATGAGGTCGATCCGGAATTGCTGCGCGTGTATGAAAAGCTCGGCGTGCCGCTCAGAGAGCGCGAACTGCTCGCGGGCGTCGCGGTGGATGCGGTATTCGACAGCGTTTCGGTCGCAACCACCTACAAGGAGAAGCTGGCCGAGCTCGGCATCGTCTTCTGTTCGTTCTCGGAGGCCGTACAGCAGCATCCTGATCTGGTCCGCCAATACCTCGGTTCGGTGGTGCCTTACACGGACAACTTCTTCGCGACGCTCAACTCGGCCGTATTCAGCGATGGTTCGTTCTGCTACATCCCGTCCGGCGTGCGCTGCCCGATGGAGCTGTCCACGTACTTTCGCATCAATGCCCGCAACACGGGCCAGTTCGAGCGCACGCTGATCATTGCCGACCAGGGCGCGTATGTGAGCTACCTGGAGGGCTGCACGGCGCCGATGCGCGACGAGAACCAGCTGCATGCTGCGGTCGTCGAGTTGATTGCGCTGGAAGGCGCGCAGATCAAGTACTCGACGGTCCAGAACTGGTATCCGGGCGACAAGAATGGCAAAGGCGGCATCTACAACTTCGTCACCAAGCGCGGTGACTGCCGAGGCGCCAACTCGAAGATTTCCTGGACCCAGGTGGAAACCGGCTCGGCGATCACCTGGAAGTATCCGAGCGTCATCCTGCAGGGCGACAACTCGGTGGGCGAGTTTCATTCGGTGGCGCTGACCAACCATTACCAGCAAGCGGACACCGGCACCAAGATGATCCACCTCGGCAAGAACACGCGAAGCACGATCCTTTCCAAGGGCATCTCGGCCGGCCATGGGCGCAACGCCTACCGTGGGCAGGTGAAGATGGCCAAGAGCGCCAGTAACGCGCGCAATTACAGCCAGTGCGACTCCTTGCTGCTGGGCGACAAGTGCGCCGCCCACACTTTCCCTTACATCGAGGTGAAAAATGCCACCGCCCGCGTCGAGCACGAGGCCTCTACCTCGCGCATTGGTGAAGACCAGCTCTATTACTGCCAGAGCCGCGGCATCGCGGGCGAGGACGCGGTGTCGATGATTGTGAACGGCTTTTGCAAAGACGTGTTCAAGCAGTTGCCGATGGAGTTCGCCGTGGAGGCGCAGAAGCTGCTGGGGGTAAGTCTCGAAGGGAGCATCGGCTAATGCTGACCATCAAGAACCTGCACGTTCGCGTCGACGACACCCCCATTTTGCATGGCATCGACCTTTCGGTACGTGCCGGTGAGGTGCACGCCATCATGGGGCCGAACGGTTCGGGCAAGAGCACCCTGGCACATGTTCTGGCAGGACGGGAAAACGTGGTCGTCATGGCCGGCGAGGTGCTCTACGCCGGCAAGAACCTGCTCGCCATGCCCCCGGAGGAACGTGCGCGCGAAGGCCTCTTCCTCGCTTTCCAGTACCCCGTGGAGATTCCAGGCGTCGCCAACATCTATCTGCTCAAAGCGGCACTGAATGCTATCCGCAAGCATCGCGGCGAGCAGGAACTGGATGCGATCGACTTCCTCGCATTGGTCAAGGATAAGCTGAGGCTGATGGAAATGGACCAGAGCCTGCTTTACCGCTCGGTGAACGAAGGCTTTTCCGGCGGTGAGAAGAAGCGCAACGAGATTTTGCAGATGGCCGTGCTGGAGCCAAAGCTCGCGATCCTCGACGAGACCGACTCGGGCCTCGATATCGATGCGCTCAAGGTCGTTGCCCGCGGCGTCGAGGCCATGCGCGGTCCGCAGCGCGCCATCATCCTGGTGACGCACTACCAGCGGCTGCTCAACTACATCGTGCCCGACCAGGTGCACGTGCTGGCAAAGGGTCGTATCGCCAAGTCCGGCGGTCCGGCTTTGGCGCGAGAGCTGGAAAACCGCGGCTACGGGTGGGTCGAGGCCCAGGCTCCGGCACCGACACCGGCGCAAAGCGACGGCGACACGGCGCGGGGCTGATGAAGGCGTCGGGGAAAATGAGCGCAGCAAACAGGGATCATTACCGCGAGCAATTCGCGCAACTCGCGCTGCGCCAGGTAGGCGCACAGCCGGTGTGGCTTCAGCGGACACGCGCCGCCGCATTCGAGCGCTTCGCCGAGCTGGGCTTGCCAAGTCTGCGCGACGAAGACTGGAAGTACACCGGCGTGGCGGCCCTCGAGAAGCACATCTTCAAGCTCGTGCCAGCATCGTTAAACGGCGTGAGCCCGGATCAGCTCGCCAGGCTCGCTCTGGACGGCAGCCATTTGCTGGTGTTCGTGAACGGACGCTATGCACCCGATTTGTCGCGCCCAGGTCAGCTGCCGGGCGGCGCCGAAGTCGGAAGTCTTGCGGTGGCGCTCGCGAGCCGTCCGGATCGGTTCGAATCCCTGCTCGCCCGTGACTCCGAAGTACTGGTCAACGGCTTCACGGCCCTGAACGCCGCATTCTGGGCGGATGGGGCGAGCATCGATCTTGCCGCAGGGTGCTCGGTCGATGAGCCGATCCATCTGCTGTTCATCGCCACGGATTCCGATCTTGCTGTTCACTTGCGCAACATCGTCCGCGTGGGTGCAGGCTCACACGCCGAGATCATCGAGCACTATGTCGGGCTGAATGATTCTGCCTACTTCACCAATGCGGTCACGCAGATTCAGGTCGACCCAGGCGCGGCCATGACCCATACCAAGCTGCAACAGGAAAGCCTGCGCGGCTACCACATCGCCGACATCCGTGCCGACCAGGGGCTGGACAGCCGCTTCACGTCCCAGTCTTTTGCGCTGGGGGGACTGCTCTCGCGCAACGACATCGCCACGCGACTGAACGCGGAGGGCTGCGAAGCCACGCTGATCGGGCTGTACATGGGCAATGGCAGGCAGCACATGGATCATCACACCCGCGTCGATCATGCGCGGCCGCGCGGCACCAGCCGCGAGTTCTACAAGGGTGTAATGGACGGTGCTGCGCGCGCGGTGTTCAACGGCAAGCTGATCGTGCATGCCGACGCGCAGGGGACCGACGCGCAGCAGTCCAACCGCAACCTGCTGCTGTCTGACCGCGCCGAAGTCGATACCAAGCCGCAGCTGGAAATTTACGCCGACGACGTCAAGTGCAGTCATGGCGCCACCGTCGGCCAACTCGACGCCGAGCAGATCGGCTACCTGCGGTCGCGCGGGCTGGACGAGGCGTCGGCGCGCGCGCTGCTGACGTTTGCCTTCGCCGAAGATGTCGCGTTACGGGTAAGTTGCGCGCCGCTGAAAGCGCGATTGGAGCAATTGTTGCGCGGAGCACTGCCCCCGCAAATGCGCGACCGGGTAAGGGAGCTGCAATGAAACGCGCGGCGGACGACCTGGGCGTATTGCTCTGCGCGGCGCCGATCGGTGCCGCCGCGGCTGCAAGAACCGCTTTCGATGAGGCACGCGTGCGCGAGGATTTCCCGATCCTGCGCCGCAGGGTGCACGGCAAGCCGCTGGTCTACCTGGACAACGCCGCCACCTCCCAGAAACCGCAATGCGTGATCGATTGCGAGGCGCGCTACTACTGCGAGCTCAACGCGAACGTTCACCGTGGGGTGCACAGCCTGAGCCAGCAGGCGACCGACGCCTACGAGGCTGCGCGCGATACGGTGCGCCGCTTCATCAATGCGGCACGCCGCGAGGAAATCGTGTTCGTTCGCGGCACCACCGAAGCCATCAACCTGGTTGCCGCGAGCTACGGACAGCGCTTGAAGCCCGGCGACGAGATCCTGATCACCGAGATGGAGCACCACTCGAACATCGTGCCGTGGCAGTTGCTGTGCGAACGCAGCGGCGCAGTGCTGCGGGTTGCGCCGATCGACGAGGCCGGCGAGTTGATACTGGACGGGTTTGAACATCGGCTGAACGCACGCACGAGGCTGGTCGCGGTGACGCACGTGTCGAACGCACTGGGAACCGTCAATGCGGTGAAACGCATCATCGATCTGGCGCACGCCAAGGGCATTGCGGTGCTGATCGACGGCGCCCAGGCGGCGCCGCATATCAAGATCGACGTGCAGACGCTCGACTGCGATTTCTACGCCTTTTCGAGCCACAAGCTGTACGGCCCCACCGGCGTCGGCGTGCTCTACGGCAAAGCGGCGCTGCTGGAGGCGATGCCTCCGTACCAGGGAGGCGGCGACATGATTCGCCAGGTCACGTTCGCCAAGACCACCTTCAACGACTTGCCCTACAAATTCGAGGCCGGTACTCCCCATATCGCCGGGGTCGTCGGTCTTGGCGCCGCGATCGACTACGTGAGCGCACTCGGACTCGATGCTATTGCCGCCCACGAGCACGAGCTGCTCGCGCACGCCACCGAGCAGGCCCGCGCAGTCTGCGGCCTGCGCCTGATCGGCACCGCCAGCGACAAGTCAAGCATCCTGTCGTTCGTCATCGACGGCGTGCATCCGCACGATGTCGGCACGATTCTCGATGACGAAGGCATTGCCGTGCGTACCGGCCATCACTGCGCCATGCCGGTGATGGAACACTTCCACATCCCGGCCACGGTGCGCGCTTCGTTCGCCCTCTACAACACGCGCGCGGAAGTGGATGCACTGTTCCGCGCCGTACGCAAAGCGCAAAGGATGTTTGTCGATGGCCGATCTGCGTGATCTTTATCAGGAAGTCATTCTCGATCACACCCGTAGGCCGCGGAACTTCGGGCGCCTGGCGGGCGCCAATCGCTGCGCGGAAGGCTTCAATCCCTTGTGTGGCGACAAAGTGACGCTGTATCTGAAGCTGGTCGATTCAGTGATCGAGGACGCGCGCTTCGAGGGAAATGGCTGCGCCATTTCCACCGCCTCGGCCTCGCTGATGACGGAAGCGCTCAAGGGCAAGACGCTGGACGAGGTGCAGGTGCTGTTCGGGGCGGTCCATGCGCTGTTGACCTCGGGCGATGGCGCTGACCCTGCGGCGTCGCTGGGCAAGCTGGAGGTCCTGTCCGGCGTACGTGAATTCCCGGTGCGAGTCAAATGCGCTACGCTGCCCTGGCATACCCTGCAGGCGGCGCTACGCGACGAGGCGCGGCCGGTATCTACGGAGTGATGCGATGAGCCTTATCGACTGGTTGCGCAAACCCGAGCCGCACGATGCGGCATCGGAGCCGGCCCCGGACGGGTTGGAGGGGCGCGTAATCGCCGCGCTGCGCACCGTGTACGACCCGGAGCTGCCGGTCAACATCTTCGACCTGGGTCTGGTCTACGCGCTGGACTTCGATGAGGCCGCGGGCAAGGTTCAGATACGCATGACCCTGACCGCTCCGGGCTGCCCGGTGGCACAGACCTTCCCCGCTATCGTGGAGGCCGCTGTGAAAGCGGTGGAGGGCGTCAACGAAGCGCGGGTGGAGCTGGTCTGGGACCCGCCCTGGTCGAAGGACCGAATGAGCGAAGCGGCACGACTGGACCTCGGGATGATCTGACATGTCCGAATGGGTCGACGTGGCCCCGGTCAAGGACTTTGCGCCCGGCACCGTTCGCACGGTACAGACCGAAGGCACGCCGATCGCCGTGTTCAACCTGAACGGCCGCTACTACGCGATCGAAGATCTGTGCAGTCACGAGGCCGAGACTCTGTCGGACGGGGAAGTGGCGGGCGAGGAGATCATCTGCCCCCGCCACGGCGCGCACTTTTCGATTCTCACCGGCGAGGCACTCTCGCCGCCCGCCTACGAACCGGTGGCGACGTTCCCGGTGCAAGTCGAGGGCGGCATGGTCAGGGTAAAGGACGACCGCTGGGGCTGACTCTTACTCGCGACGCAAGCGAGTCTTGCAGCCGCACGGCCTCGTTATGATTGGCCTTCATCCAAGGAGCATTAGCATGAGCCAAAGCGAAGTTGGTGCTCAATGCAAAAGCTTTGTGAAGAGCATGAAGCAGCGCGAGATGGATATTTCCGCGCGTTCGCGACCGTGAACCAGAAGTTCGAAGCTATCGGGAGAGGAGCCTCCAGCGTAAATCCGACAAGCTCCGAACAAAGCGAGTTTGAGAAAACGCGGTACGCCTGGCAAGACGTCATACGCCCGCATAGGTGAGTTCGTGAAGAAGCACGTTTAGGTTGCACTTCCCGGCACTCACTGATTCACCCGGGCGCGGTGCGGGCCAGCGAGTGGATCTCCGATTGAATCGTGGTGCGTTATTCGTCTGTCGCAGCGATTCTGCTGCGGCTCTTAACCGGCAAACGCGCTGGCCGGCCCCGGCCGCGTGTCGGCATCGGGCTCGAAGACCCGCGCCAGGATCGCCCGCCGCGCCGCATCGCGCAGTGCGAGCACCGCCTCCCAGTCATGTTCCGCCGTTGTAATCGGCGCACCCACCACGATCACGATCTCAGACCGGCGCGGCAGCCACTCTCCCGCTCGCAGCAGCGACCGCGTCCCTGTCAGCGCGACTGGGATAATCGGCGCACCGGTATGTGCTGCGACTACGAACGCTCCGAGCTTGAAGGGCAGCAATCCTGGCGCGCGCCGGAACGACCCCTCTGGGAAGACTACCAGCGGATCGCCGGCTCGGGCACGCGCCTCAAGCGCGCCCGTGTCCTCGACGCCGCCGGCCGCGTCGAAGCGCTCGATGAAAACCGCGCCCAAGCGCCGCAGCGCCGAACCGAGCAACGCCGAGGCAGCCAGCTCGCGCTTGGCCGCAAATCCGAACCGCGGCGGCAGCGCCGCTGTCAGCAGAATCGAATCGGCGAAACTCGCGTGGTTGGCGACCACGACAATCGGCCCCGACACCGGCAGGCGATCCAGCCCTTCGACGCGAAGGCGAACCCCGGACAAGCCCACGGCCGATCGCGCCCACGCCCGCGCCGCGTGCCTGCGCCGGGCGACGCCGGGCAGGATCATCGTCGTGAGCCAAGCGCCGACACCCGCGATCAGGACGATCAACCAAGCCCAGCACGCCCAGGCAACACGAGCAAGGCCCCAGGCGGCGCGCCACGCCTGCGCGACAACCGCACGGGCAATGAGTCGCGCAAGCTGCCACCACGGCGCGCGCTGCGTGCGGTCGAGCGCGCCCTGTTCGTACAGCTCGCGGCAGGCGATGCGGCGAATCTTGCCGCTCGAGGTCTTCAGCACCGACCGTGGCGGGCCAAGAACGATATCGTCGGGCGGCATACCGATCTGATCCACCGCCAGTCGTGTGATCGCGGCCGCGATCCGCCTGCGCTCCTCGGCATCTGCCTCGCGCACTTCTGCCAGCACAACGATGCGCTCGGTGCCGGTGCGCGGGTCGGTAGCGGGGAAGACCGCCACGCCTCCTTTGCGCACGCCGCGCAGATTCGCCACCGCGGCTTCGAGCTCCGCCGGGTGGATGTTGGCCCCGCCGCGCACGATGACGTCTTTTTCACGACCGGTGAGATACAGCTCGCCCGCGGCAAAGTAGCCCAGGTCACCTGTATTCAGCCAGTCCCTATCGAACAGAGTGGCGTTGGCCGACGGATTCTTGTAATAGCCCTTGGTTGCCGATGGTCCCCGGAACTGAATCCGGCCCTGCGCGCGTTCGGGAAGTTCACGGCCGGCCCTATCCACGACACGCACCTCGTGTGCGGGAAGTGGCGCGCCGCACGAAACCACGCGCAACGCATGCACGTCGTCGATGCCTGCCGGCTTCGCCACCGCGTGGCGCAACAGGGCGGCGCGGTTCACGCGATCGATCACGGGTCCTCTTCCGAGCGGAGGGAACGTGACGCCGAGCACGCCTTCGGCCAAGCCATAGACCGTGAACATCGCTTCGCGTCGGAAGCCATAGCGCGCGAAGCGGGTTGCAAAACGCTCGACCGTGTCCGCACTCACCGGCTCCGCCCCGTTGAAAGCGAGACGCCAGCAGCTGAGGTCCAATCCCTCGAGGTCCGCGTCGGACAACTTGTTCAGGCACAGTTCGTACGCGAAGTTCGGCGCCGCCGACACGGTTGCCCGATGGTGGTGGATCGCCCATAGCCAACGGGAGGGCTTGGCGAGAAATTCGAGTGGCGACATGAGCGCGAGCCGGTATCCCACGTAAAGGCTGCCAATGCAGGCGCCGATCAGCCCCAGGTCGTGGTACAGCGGCAGCCACGACAGGAAGATGTCGGCGCTGCTCACGCGCGACCCGCGCCACATCGCGCGCACATTGGCGAGCAGATTGGCGTGACTGAGCACGACGCCCTTGGGATTGCCGGTGCTGCCCGAGGTGTACTGCAGGAATGCCGTCGCGTCGGCCGTGACGGCGGGTCGGGCGAATTGCCCGCCGGGAACGGCAAGATCGGCGACGGTCGCAACCGTCTGCAGCTGCTCGCAGCGGGCGCGGAGCAGGTGCGCGAGCGGCTTCGCCTGGCCCACCGTGATCAGAAGGCGCGCCTCTGCGTTCTGCAGGATTCCCGCGATCCGTCGCAGGTGATCCTCCAGTTGCGAGGGACGCGCCGGCGGATAGAGCGGCACCGGGACACAACCCGCGTAGAGCGCGCCGTAGAACGCCCCGAAGAACTCGCTCGCGGTCGGCAACATGATGGCGACCGCGTCTCCCACACCGTAGCCCTTTTCGGTAAGACCCGCTGCGACGGCGAGGGCGTCGATGCGCAGCCTGCCATAGGTCAAGTGCGTGGTCGCGCCGCGGTCGGCATGAAGCGTGATCAGCAGCCGATCGCCGTGGTGCTCTGCGTGCCAATCGAGCACCTCGACCAGAGTGGCGACCGAATCTGGCGGATACCGGATTTCGGCCACGTCGCAAGCAGCGTCGGGCGCGGTCATGA